>ERZ772897.1174-NODE-1174-length-28930-cov-5.813957_pt1 | contig 28930 bp, 25 predicted proteins | sample MGYA00512125_ERZ772897 | MGnify/ENA primary metagenome ERZ772897 (study PRJEB29015, sample SAMEA2737660) | human gut metagenome | biome: human gut; feature: human-associated habitat; material: faeces | place: China | collected 2012 ... | reverse complement strand
ATGACGATGGGGAATTCCGACGACGAAAATGAGGAAATCCGCTTGACAGAAAACACCCGCTGGTCACCGCCGAGAAATACACGGTATCATCGCTTTTCCATGAATTTGCCAGTCAGGCTGTCCGGATTCTGACGAATGTTATCAGGTGTGCCACACGCGATGATCCGACCGCCTTCCTTGCCGCCGCCTGGCCCCATGTCAATGATGTAATCGGCATTCTCTATCACATCAAGATCGTGTTCGATGACCACCACCGTGGCACCATGATCTATCAATGTCTGAAAAACATGCAGAAGCGTTTTCACATCCTGCGGATGCAGGCCGATCGTCGGCTCATCAAAAACAAATACGGAATCACTCTGTCCTTTCCCCATCTCACTGGCAAGCTTTAACCGCTGCGCTTCTCCACCGGACAGCCCCGGCGTTTCCTCGCCGAGCGTCAGGTAGCCAAGTCCGAGGTCGTGCAGCACCCGCAGGCGCTGCTGCAGCACTTTGAAGCCTTCGAGTACATGCAGAGCCTGATCCACGCTCATATTCATGAGTTCCGGCAGGCTGTATTCGTTACCATCCTTCGCCCTGCGGAGGATGGTGAACGCCTCCTTGCTGTATCGAGAGCCCCGGCAGTCCGGGCATGGAATCTTCACATCTGGCAAAAACTGGACATCCAGAGAGATTTCTCCCGTTCCGTCGCAGGTCGGGCAACGGAGTTTTCCCGTATTATACGAGAACGCGCCTGCCTTGAAGGCATGTTCCTTCGCATAGTTCGTTTTCGCGTATACTTTTCTGAGCTCATCATGGACATTCGCATACGTCGCTACCGTCGAGCGCACATTGATGCCAATCGGCGTGGCATCGATCAGCTTGACCTGCGCAATCCCTTCCGCCTCAATGCGTTTGATATGTTCCGGCAGTTTCTGCCCGCTGATTTCGGCCTTCAGTGCCGGAATCAGGCTTTCGAGTACCATCGTTGTCTTTCCGGAGCCGGAAATGCCCGTCACCACAGTGAGGCGCCCCATCGGGATCCGCACATCCAAGGGATGCACAGTGTGAATAGCTCCCGTTTCCAGATGAATGACGCCTTTCTCAAACATGGCTTTCTCCTGCATGCCCGGACGGATTCTCGATTGATACTGATCGGAAAGATACGGCCCGATGACGGATTCCGGATTTTCAGAAACAGCCTCAATCTTTCCCTCGGAAATAACCTCCCCGCCGTCCGCGCCAGCGCCCTTTCCCATCTCGATCATCCAATCGGCATGCTTCAGAACCTGCGTATCATGATCGACGAGGATGACAGAGTTGCCGTCCGCCTTCAGATCGTCCATGACACCGGTCAGCCCCTTGAGATTATAAGGATGAAGGCCAATGGACGGCTCATCGAGAACATAGAGAACACCTGTCGTGCGGTTGCGGACAGCCCTGGCAAGCTGCACACGCTGCCGCTCACCGGTGGAAAGCGTCGAAGCCGCCCGATCCAGTGATAAATATCCAAGTCCCAAGTCCATCAGCCGCTTTGAGACATCCATGAAGGATTCACAGATTTTTTCCGCCATGGGACGCATCTCTTCCGGGAGCGATGCCGGAACCCCTTGCACCCAGGGAATCAGTTCCGAAAGCGTCATGGCAGCTGCTTCATCCAACCCGATGCCCTGAAGCCGCGGCGCACGGGCGGCTTCCGACAGCCTTGTCCCATGGCAATCGGGGCAGACGTCTTCTTCCAGATATTTTTCGAGCCGCTTCATTCCCTTTTCATCCTTGACTTTGGCAAGGGAATTCTTCACGGAATTGACCGCGCTATAATAGTTGAAATCCATCTCCGCCGGTTCCAGCGTCTTCGGATTAACATAGTGAATGTGGTGTTTTTTCAGCTCGCCGTGGTAGACGATTTCCTTCTCCTCCGGCGTCAGATCACGAAACGGCACATCTGTGCGCACGCCCATCGTGCGCACAATATCCTTCATCAGCGACCACATGAGCGTTCCCCAGACAACTACTGCCCCTTCATCAATCGTCTTGGAATCATCCGGCACCAGGGAGGCCTCATTCACAGTCTGGACGACTCCCGTTCCGCCACAGGTCGGACATGCACCAGTACTGTTGAAGGCAAGTTCCTCCGCTCCGGGGCCATAGAAATTCTCTCCGCAGACCGGACAGGTAATTTCCTGCATGGCAGCAACTGAAAGAGACGGCGCGCAATAATGCCCATTGGGACAGCGGTGGCTTGCCAGCCGGGAAAACATGAGCCGCAGACTATTGAGCAGCTCCGACAGCGTTCCAAACGTACTGCGGATGCCGGGAACGCCCGGTCGCTGGCGCAGTGCCAGCGCCGCCGGTACATATCTGACCTCCTCTACGTCTGCCCGTTCCGCCTGCGTCATCCTACGGCGCGTGTAGGTAGACAGGGATTCTAGATACCTGCGGGATCCCTCCGCATACAATGCACCAAGCGCGAGCGACGACTTCCCTGACCCGGAAACACCGGCAATCGCTACGATCTCATGCAGCGGGATATCCACATCAATATTTTTCAGGTTATGAACCTTTGCGCCGCGCACCTCGATGCACCTTGGCAGCATGTTTCTTTTTTCATCGCGTATGGACATGAGCGGCTCCTTTCCAATTCCTACGATATATCGAGCGCGGCGCACAAACGCCCGCTGCAGCAGCGCGCCCCAGACCTCATAAAAAAGCCGGACAAGACTGCGGCAAAACCGCCATCTTTCCGGCGCGGGATACTTCAGATGAACAGAGGCTATTTTATTGTGTCATCTGAAGAAGGACAAGTGTACGTGACGGAAGTTCCCGCGAGGCATATGGTACAGTTGTGGAAACCGCTACCTCGCACTGCGAGCGGCCAGACAGTCCCATCGCAGTCTACCCGCTGTCTCAGGAGAGCAACGCCTCAACCTTCTCCTTCGGGATGAGCCCGACGGACTGCTTGCTCTGCCGCCCGCCCTCGAACACGATGAGCGTCGGGATGCTCATGACCTGGAACTGCTCCGCGAGCTCCGGCTGCTCATCCACATTGACCTTGCCGACCTTCACGTCCGCATGACCTTCTGCCACCTGGTCGACGACCGGGGACAGCATACGGCACGGACCGCACCAGGGCGCCCAAAAGTCGACGAGGACCTTGCCCTGCGCCTGGAGGACTTCCTTCTCGAAATTCTGCTGCGTAATCTCAACGATTGCCATGGTGAAAACTCCCTTCCTGCGGCCTCTGCCGCAATCAACATTTTCGAGTCTCATCATATCATCCACGCTGTACCGCTTCCGTAACTCCATCACGCACGCCGCAGGGATGCGAGAGCGGCCTCTCTCCGCCGCTCAGCCGAGCGCGACGTCGAGCGCCATCATGAGCGTGAAGCCGACGGCGAAACAGACGACACCGATGTCCGTATGCGTGCCCTCGCTCATCTCGGGGATGAGCTCCTCGACGACGACGTAGAGCATGGCGCCCGCCGCAAATGCGAGCAGGTAGGGAAGCACGGGCAAGACAAGCCCGGCAAAGACGATGGTCAGCGCGCCGCCCACGGGCTCCACCGCCCCCGAGAGCACGCCGAGCCCGAACGCCTTGGTGCGCCCGGCACCCGCCGCCTTGAGCGGCATGGAGACGATGGCACCCTCGGGGAAATTCTGGATCGCGATGCCGATGGAGAGCGCGAGCGCCGCGCTGAAGGAGATGTCGCCACCTCCTGCGAGCCAGCCAGCGAGCACGACGCCGACCGCCATGCCCTCGGGGATATTGTGCAGCGTGACCGCGAGCGCCATCATGATGGTCTTCGAGAAATGGCTGTGCGGCCCCTCTGCCTGCTGCGCATGGAGGTGCAGATGCGGGATAGCGTGGTCGAGCCCGAGCAGGAAGAGCGTGCCCGCCCAGAAGCCGACCACCGCGGGCAGGAACGACCAGCTACCCAAGGACGCACTCTCCTCCATCGCGGGGATCAGCAGGCTCCAGACGGAGGCCGCCACCATCACGCCCGCGGCAAAGCCCAAGAGCGCCTTCTGCACCCGCAGCGAAAGTTCCTTCTTCATCACAAATACGCACGCCGCACCGAGGCTCGTGCCGAGAAACGGGATGAGAAGTCCCGCAAAAAGTTCTTTTTCTATCATCGCGCACCTCCTGAAAAGTCACAAAAACCGCTGATGGTAAGATTTCCTTTAGGATATCATACCATTCAGCGGTTTGTCACGAAAAGTCGCGCTGAACTCAGTTCTCCGGCAAAACAGCCGTCACCGCCTCATGCGCCATTTCAATGGCGAGGCTGAGCTCCTCGCGCGTGATGTTGAGCGGCGGATTGAAATAGAGGATGTCGCCGAGCGGTCGCAGCACGAGCCCGAGCGAAAGCGCCTTTTGATAGATCGCGTAGCCCGTGCGGCGGCGCGCGTCGAGCGGCTCCTTCGTCTGCGGGTCCCGCACAAGCTCGATGGCGTGGATGAGGCCGATGTGGCGGATCTCACCGACCTGCGGATGCGCGCCGAGCGCCTCGCCGAGTTCTCGCGTGAGCCAGGCGGCGTTCTTCGCCGCTGTCTCGAGGATGCCCTGCTCCTCCATGACCCGCTGCACGGCGAGCGCCGCCGCACAGCCGAGCGGATTGCCCGCATACGTGTGGCTGTGGACGAAGGCATGTCCCGTGCCGTAGTCATCGTAAAAGGCGTCGTAGATCTCATCGGTCACGCATGTCACCGACATCGGCAGATAGCCGCCCGTGAGCCCCTTGGAAAGGCACATGACATCGGGGCTGATCCCCGCCTGCGCGCAGGCGAACACCGTGCCCGTGCGGCCGAACCCCGTCGCGATCTCATCGGCGATGAGCTTCACATCGTAGCGGTCACAGAGCGCACGCAATTTCTTCAGATAGAGCGGCGGATAGATCCGCATGCCCGCACTGCCCTGCAGGAGTGGCTCGACGATCATCGCCGCCACCTCGTGCGCGTGCGCGGCGAACGCCTGCTCCGCCTTCTCGAAGCACTCGCACGCGCAGGCGTCGCGCCGCTTGCCATAGGGGCAGCGATAGCAGTCCGGTGCCTCGACGTGGATATTGTCCATCATCATCGGCTGGTAGAGCTTGGCGAAAAGGTCCATACTGCCGACGGAGAGCGCCCCGATCGTCTCACCGTGATACCCCTCCGTCAGGCAGAAGAAGCGCTGCTTCTCCGGCTTGCCCGTCTGATGGTAGAACTGGAAGCACATCTTGAGCGCCGCTTCAACAGCGGAGGATCCGTTGTCGTTGAAATGGAATTTCGTGAGCTTCGGCGGCGTGATCTCCGATAGCTTTTCCGCAAGCTCGATGGCCGGGCGGTGGGAAAAATTCGCAAAAATCACATGCTCGAGCCGGTCGAGCTGCGCCTTGATGGCATCATTGATGTCCTTGTTGCAATGGCCGAGCAGGTTCGCCCACCACGAGCTCACGATGTCGAGGTACCTCTTGCCGTGAATATCGTAGAGCCAGACGCCCTCGCCATGGTCGATGACCATCGGCGGCAGCGTCTCGTAATCCTTCATCTGTGAGCAGGGATGCCAGATATGGGCTAAATCCCGCTCCTCCCAGGTCTTCGTCATCTTCTCTCCTCTTTCCTCATCTCATTGCGCCAGGCGCCGCTCAGTCATAGAGCGCCGCAAGCTTCGCCGCATCCAGGCGCAGCGACCGATCGCCATCGCGCACATAGGCGACGACGGGCACGCCCGACATCGCCTCGACCATCTTCGCGTTATCCTCCTCCATGAAATCTCCCGGATGGCTGTGGTTGAACACGATGCCGCGCACAGGGATTTCCCGCGCGCGCAGATGCTCGACGGTGAGCACGACGGCGTTGATCGTACCAAGTCCCGCATCCGCGACGACGAGCGTGCCGAGTCCGAGGTCCTTCACGAGGTCGTCGAGCACGACATGCTGCTCTGCATCCCAGCGCAGCGGGCAGATGATGCCGCCGCTGCCCTCCATCGTGAGATAGTCATAGCGCCCGCGCGCCGCCTCGAAATCGCGACGCACCTTCTGGAAATCGATGGGCTGATGGCTCCGCAATGCCGCGAGATGTGGCGAGACGGCTTCCTCATAGATGTAGGAGACGAGATGCGGGATCGTCTCGCCGAGCTGCGCCGTCTCGTTGACGTGCAGCGCATCCCCCGGCAGGAGCTCGCCCTTGGCGCCCCGCTCCGCGCCCGAGAGCGCCGCCTTGTAGTATCCCGCCTTGTACCCGGCGTCGTGCAGGCACTTCACGAGGAGCCCCGTGACATACGTCTTGCCGATATCCGTTCCCGTACCAGTGATGAAAAGGCATTTCCCCATCGCTCACGCCTCCCTTGCTGCTGCTACCGTGTGTTCCTGTCGCGGCACGAGCCAGAGCCCTGCCGCGCGGCAGCGTACCGCGAGGAAGGCCGCCGCCACGCAGAGCAGGAAATCCGGCGGCGCCTGCAGGATACCGCAGTAGAAGATCGCCGCCCAGAGCGCGATCGGCGCATCGATGACGAAATTGGAAAAGATGTAGAACCAGCTGATGCCGATGAGATAGACGATTGCCATGCCGATGACGTTCACGCCGAGCAGCCTGCCGAACGTCACATGCGTCACGCGCCGCGACTGCCTGCCGCAGACCCACGCCTGCAGCACGAAGCCGAGAAGATAGCCGAACGTCGGCTGCAGCACATACGACGGCCCGCCGCCCGACGCGAAGACCGGCACGCCGATGAGCCCGAGCGCGATATAGGCGATGACAGCGAGCGCGCCGAGACGCGCGCCGAGCAGGAGCCCCGCGAGCAGCGTGAACAGGAACTGCAGCGTATAGACATCCGTGCCCACAGGGATCCGCACGAACGTGCCAACGGTGATGAGCGCGACGAACAGGGCACAGAGCACGAGCTCGCGCGTTTTCATGTTTTTCATCTGAGAATCTCTCCTTTCATCTCACTCGTCTTATGATACGCTGAGAAATGTCTATTGTCAACTTTTATGTTCGAATAGTTAACAATAGGCGTACTCTGAGAGCATAAAAAAAACAGGCAGTCGCTGAACTGCCTGTAGGAAAGACGATCCGAAGGGATCCTCGAACCGAGAATTACTTGCTCAGAACTTCACAGAAAGCCCGACGCCGATGCCATCTTCGTGATGTCCCTCATCCGGCTTGAAATTGTGATAGTTGATGTTCGCATCGATGTTCGCGATGATGCTCTTATTGAGGCCGACCTGCGTCTCATTGAAGTCCTTGCCGGCGATGTAGGAGGCATACGCCTCAAAGCCGAAGACCTTCGGCGTGCTCACCGCAGCGCCGATGTAAGCGTTGTGCTTGTCGCCCGGCAGGTTCCAGCGATAGCCGCCGATGCCCTTGACCTCGGAGCCGATGAGGTCGTATTGCAGATAGACGGCATCCTGGTTCTGGTACTCGTCGCGGTCCATGTACTCGTAGCCGACAGTCGTCTTGCCCGTCACTTTATGTTCGACATAGGCGCCTTTCGTATTCGCGCCGACAGCGGTCTCGTGGTTCGCCATCTGGTTGACAGGCGCCGCAAAGGCCTGCGCTGCCGCGAGCGTCAGCGCTGCCGCCGTCATGGCGGCGATGCGTTTCTTGTGTTTCATGATTCCCTACCTCCCAAATTCTCAAAAGCACACGGCTGGCGTCCCGCGCCCGCCTCTCGGCTGTATCGCGGGGCGCGCGTATAGAAAGGCGAAGACAGCGCCGTGCTGCCTCCGCGCGATCTCAAAGGAAATGATCTGTCTCAAAACGGACGGTCTGACTCGGCATCACGTTCGAGCAGCTCCTCGAGCAGTTCCTGCGTCATATCTTTCTCGGAGTAGACGCGGATGCCATGCGACGAGAGCAGCGCCGCCGTCACGCCCATGCCCGGCTGCTTCCTGCCGTCAAAATCGCCTGTGTGGACGCAATGGACGCCGCAGGAGGGGCTTCCCTCCTTGAGAATGGCGGTTTTTACCTCGTACGCCTCCGCGATCTTCAAGACTTTCTGCGCGCCCGTACAGAGATACCCCGTCATCTCGAGGCCGTTCCTGTCGAACGCTCTCCCCCGACCCGCGAGCAGGGCATCGCCCGTCGTATGGGCAAGCTCCATCGGCGGCCGCGGCACGGGCAGCAGTGCGAAGCACTCCGGACAGACGGCGAGGAATTGCCCGCGTTCATGGTACTTCATGAGCAGGGCATGCGCATTCGTGCCGCCGTCATAGCGGACACGGTGGCCGAGCAGGCACGCGCTGATGAGGATCAACGCCGCCACCCCCTCCGCAGTCCGCCGAACGGCTGCACGCGCACGCCGAGCTTCTGTGCGAGCGCGCAAAGGTCCCCCGTCTCACCCAGGCGCTCTCCCGCCCGCAGGGGGATGGCAGCACAGGCACGCGCGTCCTCGAGCGCATCGTGATGATGGAAGTCGATGCCGAGGAAGGCGCCGACCGTGCCAAGCTTGTGATTCTCAAGGTCCGGCCACGCCTTGCGCGCAATGGCGACGGTGTCGGCATAGAAAAAGGTTGGCGCACGCAGCCCCGCCTCTGCGAGGCAGGATGCGAGAACACCCATGTCGAAGCGCGCGTTGTGCGCCACGACGACGCGGCCCGCGAGATACGCGGCCAGCTCTGGCCAGACCGCCGCAAAGCCCGGCGCCTCCGCCGTGTCTTCAGGCGTGATGCCGTGGATGCCGATGTTGAACGCGGCATAGCGGTTCTCCGGCGGACGGATGAGCGAGGAGAAGCTCCCTTGGAGGCTGCCGTCCTTGATTTCCACGACGGCGACGCTGCAGGCGGAGTCCCGCCGCGCCGTCGCCGTCTCGAAGTCAATCGCCACGAAATCCATACGTGCTCAGCCCTTCTTTGCTCTCTTCTCCGTCAGGTAGGCGTCGATGGCGGCGGCAGCCTTGCGCCCCGCTCCCATGGCGAGGATGACGGTCGCAGCGCCCGTCACGATGTCGCCGCCCGCGAAGACGCCCTCCTTCGAGGTCTTCCCCGTCTCCTCGTCCGCCGCGATGTTGCCGCGCTTCGTCGTCTCGAGTCCTGGTGTCGTCTGCGCGATGATGGGATTCGGCCCCGTACCGATGGCGACGATGACCGTGTCGACGGGGAGCGTGAACTCCGACCCCTCGATGGGGATCGGGCGTCGGCGCCCAGAGGCATCCGGCTCCCCGAGCTCCATGCAGATGCAGCGCAGCGACGTCACCCAGCCGTTTTCATCGCCCTCGATGGCGACGGGATTCGTGAGCAGGCGGAAATCGATGCCCTCCTCTTTCGCGTGCGCGACTTCCTCTGCGCGCGCGGGGAGCTCCGCCTCACTGCGGCGATAGACGATGTAGACTTTTTTCGCACCGAGGCGCAGCGCCGTGCGCGCCGCATCCATCGCGACGTTGCCGCCGCCGACGATGGCGGCCGTCTCCCCGACCTTGATGGGCGTCGCATACTCCGGGAAGCGATACGCCTTCATGAGGTTGCAACGCGTGAGGAACTCATTCGCGGAATACACGCCGGAGAGTTCCTCGCCAGGAATCCCCTGGAACCGCGGCAGCCCTGCGCCCGTGCCGATGAAGACCGCGTCGAATCCCTCCTCGCCGAGGAGTTCGTCGACGGTGTAGAGGCGCCCCGCCACGGCATCTGTCTCGATCGTCACGCCGAGGCGCTCGATATTCTCGATCTCCTTCTGCACGACCTGGTCCTTCGGCAGGCGGAATTCCGGGATTCCATAGGAGAGCACGCCGCCCGCCTTATGCAGCGCCTCGAAGATCGTGACCTTGTAGCCGCGCTTTGCAAGGTCCCCCGCGCAGGAGAGCCCGGACGGGCCCGAACCGATGACAGCGACGTGCTGCGCGTTCGGCGCTGCCTGCACCGGAGCGGCCTCCGTCTCCTCCGCCATCGCCCGGTCCGCCGCGAAGCGCTCGAGGCGGCCGATACCGACGGCCTCGCCTTTCTTGGCGAGGATGCAGTACTTCTCGCACTGGTTCTCCTGCGGGCAGACGCGGCCGCAGACGGCGGGAAGAGAGTTCGTCTCTTTGATCTTCGCGATGGCGCCGTCGTAGTCGCGCTCCTTGATCTTCGCGATGAACGCGGGGATGTCGACGGAAACCGGGCAGCCCTTGCGGCACTGCGGTACCTTGCAGTGGAGGCAGCGTTCCGCCTCCGCGACCGCCGTCTCCCCATCGTAGCCGAGCGCGACTTCCTCGAAATTATGCGCACGGACCTCGGGTGCCTGTACGGGCATCGGATGTTTCTTGAGTGACAGAGCCATGATCATTTCCTCCCCAGGCCAATACGGCAAACGTGTTCTTTTTCCTCCGCCTCCAAGTCACGGTACATGCGCTGGCGGCTCATGAGTCCCTTAAAATCGACGGCGTGCCCGTCGAACTCCGGCCCATCGACGCAGGCGAACTTCGTCTCGCCGCCGACCGTCACACGGCAGCCGCCGCACATGCCCGTGCCGTCCACCATGATGGGATTGAGAGAGACGACCGTCGGGATGGCATGCGGCCGCGTGGCGTCTGCGACGCTCTTCATCATGATGACAGGACCGATGGCCGTCACCTGGGCGATTTTCTCCCCACGCCGCACGAGCTCCTCGACGGCGTTCGTCACGAAGCCCTTGATGCCGTACGAGCCGTCGTCCGTCGTCACGAGGACCTCATCCGTCACCTGACGCATCTCTTCCTCCATGATGAGGATGTCCTTCGTCTTCGCGCCCATGATGGCAATGACCTTGTTGCCCGCCTCATGCATAGCGCGCGCAATCGGATACGTCGGCGCAACGCCAATTCCGCCGCCCACGACGACCATCGTGCCGTCGAGCTTCCGGATCTCCGACGGATGGCCAAGCGGCCCGACGAAGTCGCGCAGGCTATCTCCCACCTCCATGGCCGCGAGCTTCATCGTCGAAGCGCCAATGACCTGGAACACGATGAGGATGCACCCCGTCTCGCGGTTGAAATCCGCGATCGTCAGCGGGATGCGCTCCCCCTCCTCATCGACGCGCAGGATGATGAACTGCCCCGGCTCCGCCTTCTTCGCGACGCGCGGCGCATCGATCTCCATGGCGTAGACATTCGGGGAAAGCTCTTCCTTCTTCAAAATCTCGTACATGGCTCCTCCTCCTGCCGGAACAACTGTCCCGGCGTCCCTTGCTGCTCCTACTTTATTCTCTATTATTGTATGGGATGTACCTTACGGTCTCGCGAAAATCCCCTGCAGATATGCTTCGAGATTCGCCTTGATCGGCATGACGTAGAGGCTCTCCCCACGCTCCTCGACGAACGACATGACGCGCCGTGTGAACGCGATGCTCCAATCGAGCGTCGGCGCGAAATCGCGCGGAAAAACGACCTTGTTCTTCCGCTCCCAATAGCTCTGAGACCGCTCTGACATCACGGGGGCGACGCCCCAGTAGACATCGAGCCCCGAGAGCATGTCCTCGTAGAGCGCGAGGTACCGCAGGTCAAAGAACGGCTGCGTGAAGAAGCCCGCGGCGCCCGCCTGCAGCTTGCGCTTCACGCGGTAGAGCTCATCGCACATCGAGCCGCGATACTGGTCGATGCCCGCATAGACCTTGACCTCGGGCATCTCCGCGTGGAACTTGCGAATCACGTCGGTCGTCGTCGTCGGATAAACTTTCTTCGTCATGTCCTGCGGCGGATCTCCCTGAATGACGAGCACCTCGTCGATCGCATGCGCACGCAGGAAGTCCTTCATCGGCAGCTCCGCCGCCAGGTCGATATCCATGGCCCGGATGTGCGGCATCGACGCGGGAAAATACTCCTTCGCGATCACCGCCCCCTCATAGCTCCGCATCGGCAGGCGCAGGAGGTCGGGGATATTGATAACATCCGCGCCTGTCGCCTCCTTCTGCACGACGGACAAGGACTCGCGCAGCGCCGCTTCGTCGCGCGGCACCAGCTCGATGGAAATCCGCTTCATATAGACACCTCCGAAATCTCTGGTCACCCCAGGATACTATCTTTCATTCTAATTTGTTTTGGCCGATTTTGCAAGCCGCCCAGCCACCGAATTGGCAACAGACGGCATCCCGCGACGGACAGCAAGGGCGGGACGTCGATCGGCGTCCCGCCCCTCTGCGGAAAGTCCCGTGCGCTGCCGCTATGCGCCGCGCTACGCCGCTCACGCCTGCGCGGCGGCAGGCGCGGCATACGTCGTATCGAGCGCGATCTTCGCGCGCAGGCGCTTCGCCGCTGCCACCATGTGCGCGAGGCTCGGCCAGACCTCCGCGTCCACGCGCGTCTTGAGGCCGCAGTCCGGATTCACCCAGAAGTCCGTATGGCGGAGGCGGCGCTGGAACTCCTTGAGCGTCCTGAGCAGCTCCTCCTCCGTCGGCACGCGCGGCGAATGGATGTCGTAGGCCCCCGGGCCGACCGCCGTCTCGAAGTGCACCTCGCGCAGGGCATCGAGCAGAGTGAAATCGGAGCGCGCCGCCTCGAACGTGATGACATCCGCGTCCATCGCATCGATCTCCGGCAGGATATCCTTGAACTCGCTGTAGCACATGTGCGTGTGGATCTGCGTCGCGGGCGCCGCGCCGCTCGCCGTGAGGCGGAACGCAGGAATCGCCCAGTCGAGGTAGTCCGTATGCCAGTCCTCGCGGCGCAGCGGCAGCTTCTCGCGCAGCGCCGCCTCGTCGATCTGGATGATGCGGATGCCGGCGCGCTCGAGGTCCGCGACTTCATCGCGGATGGCGAGCGCGATCTGCAGCGCGCAGGTGCGGCGCGAGATATCCTCGCGCGGGAACGACCAGTTGAGGATCGTAACGGGCCCCGTGAGCATCCCCTTCATCGGCTTCTGCGTGAGGCTCTGCGCGTAGCGCAGCCACGGCACCGTGATCGGCTCCCTCCGATAGACGTCGCCCCAGATGATCGGCGGTTTGACCGCTCGCGTCCCGTAGGACTGCACCCAGCCGTTCTCCGTGAAGAGGAATCCCTCGAGATGATCGCCGAAATACTCCACCATGTCGTTGCGCTCGAACTCGCCGTGGACGAGCACGTCGAGGCCAATCTCCTCCTGGTGGCGGACGCACGCCGCGATGCGCTCCTTCATCCGCTCGACGTACGTCGCCTCGGTGATCTCGCCCGTACGCAGCGCGCGGCGGTTGTCGCGCACCGCCTTCGTCTGTGGGAACGAGCCGATCGTCGTCGTCGGCAGCAACGGCAGGGAAAGCGCCTCCCGCTGGATTGCCGCCCGCTGCCGGCGCGGCAGTGCCCTCTCAAAATCCCCGTCCGTGAGCGCCTCCACGCGCTGCCGCACGGCGGGAATCAGCGCGGCGTGCGCCTGGCGGAAGAGCGCGTCGTTCGCCGCAAGCGCCTCCTGCTCCGCCGCAGGTGCCACGAAAAGGCGGGCGAGCGCCGAAAGCTCCTCGAGCTTCTCCTCCGCGAACGCGAAGTGCGCGCGCACCGCCGCGGGCAGCTTCGTCTCGAGCTGCGTCGTCACGGGCACGTGCAAGAGCGAGCAGGAGCTCGAGAGCACAAGCTCCGCCGCCGGTGCCGCCGCCCGAATCTCAGCGAGCAACGCGAGCGCGCGGCGGTACTCCGTGCGCCAGATGTTCCTGCCGTTTACGATGCCGGCAAAGAGCGCCTTCTCCTCCGGCCATGCGACCTGCTGCAGCGAAGAGAGCGTCTCGCGCCCCGCGAGGAAGTCGAGCCCCACGCCGTCGAACGGCAGAGAGAGCAACAGGGAGAGGCTGTCGCGCACGTCGCCGAAGTACGTCTGGCAGAGCACCTTCGCGCTTCCCTTCTGCGCGAGCAGCGGCTGGTAGAGCGACGTGAAGAGCGCCCGCCCCTCAGCGGAAAGGCCGCACACGAGCTCCGGCTCCTCGAGCGAGATCCAGACGGGCTGCTTCGCTCGCGCCGCGAGCGCTCCGATGAGCGCGCCGTAGACGCGCACGAGTTCCGCCGCCGTCTCCTCCCGCGTGCGCGTCCCGGAGAAGTGCGCGATCTGCAGGAACGTGTATGGGCCCACGAGCTCGACGCGCACGGGGCCTCCGAGTGCCTCCGCCTCGGCGAGCTCGCCAATGAGGTCCTCTACCGCGAGGGAGAACGTCATGTCGTCCTCGATCTCGGGAACGAGATAATGGTAGTTCGTGTCGTACCATTTCTTCATCGGCAGTGCCTTCACATCGCCCGCCGCTCCCTGGTAGCCACGCGCCATCGCAAAGTACGTCCGCAGCGGGTCGAGTCCCAGCGCGCGGTAACGTGCCGGCACCGCGCCGATCCGCACGGCGGTATCGAGCACGCCGTCGTAGAGGGAGAAATCTCCCACGGGCACGAGCCCGATGCCCTGCTCCTTCTGGAGGCGCCAGTGGCGGCGACGCAGGTCGGCTGCCGTCTCACGCACTGCCTCCTCCGTCACCTCCCCGCGGAAGAATCCCTCCAGTGCGAACTTCAGCTCCCGCTTCGCTCCGAGGCGCGGGAACCCGATGATCGTCGTCTCCACGCCTGCACGCTTCTCTGCTTCTTTCATATCCATGCCTCCTGACATATTTCCTGGGAGAAAGTATAACAGAGGACAGGCTGCAATCGTTAATATGAAAAAGCGCCCCTTGGCGATAGCTTTTTGTTATCGCCAAGGGGCGTGAGAAAGCGGGATCCATCTCCCGTTCCCCCTCTAGGTATGTGCCGCCGCATCTGCCTGCCGATAGTCCGCGACGTATGCGCCGAGGAGGTCGAGGTAGCGGCGGCTCATGGCGGAGAGCGCCGTTCCCTGCGGGTAGAGATAGCCGATCTCCATGTATTCCTCGCTCTCAAGCGGCACGGAGACGATCTCCGTGCCGTTGAGGTCGCTCGAGAGGATGCCCGAGGAGATCGTATAGCCGTTGAGCCCGATGATGAGGTTGAAGAGCGTCGCGCGGTCGGAGACGATGATGCTCTTCGGCACGTTCTCCGTGCGGTGCAGTTCCTCGGCGAAATACAGAGAATTGTCCGTCCCCTGCTCATACGTGAGGCGCGGGTACGGCAAGAGGTCCTGCAGGCGGACGCGCTCCTTGTGCGCGAGCGGGCTGTCGCGCCGCACGAAGACATGCGGCGCCGCGCGGAAGAGCGGCACGAAGGAGAGCTCTGCCCGCGCGAACATGTGCCGCATCACCTCGCGGTTGAATCGGCTCAGATAGAGCACGCCGAGCTCGCTGCGCCGCGTGCGCACGTCCTCGATGATCTCACCCGTGCGCGACTCGCGCAGGGAGAACTCGTACGCGTCCTCCTCGTACTCGCGCACGAGCGAGACGAACGCGTTCACGACAAACGCGTAGTGCTGCGCCGAGACGGCGAAGACGTGGCGCACGGGCGCGCCGCCCTTGTACGCGTGCTCGAGAAGGTCCGCCTGCTCGACGACCTGCCGCGCATAGGAGAGGAACCGCGTGCCGTCCTCCGTCAGTTTCATACCGCGGTTCGTCCGCGTGAACATCGTGACGCCCATCTCCTGCTCGAGCTCAGAGACGGAGCGCGAGAGGCTCGGCTGCGCGAGGAAGAGGCGCTGTGCCGCGAGATGGACGGAGCCGCTCTCCACAATGGCGATGAAATATCGAAGCTGCTGAAGTGTCATCCCTACTCCTCCCTGTGCCGCTTACATGACGAGGCCGAGCCATTCCCAGTACGTATTCGTGAGGAGAAGGATCACGAGATAGGCGAGGACCGTCAGGGGGATGCCCGTCTTGATGAAGTCCTTGACCTCAAATGTCTCCGTACTGTAGGCGATCATATTCTGCGGCGCGTTGACCGGCAGGATGAAGCCGAAGCAGATCGTGTACTGCAGGATCATGACCATGCCGACGACGTTGAGCGACGTGTGCTCCGCCGCGCCCTGCAGGACGGAGATGCAGATGGGGATCATCGCAGACGAGAGCGCCGTCGCGCTTGCAAACCCGAGGTGGATGAGGATGAGGAAGAGCGCGAGCACGGCGATGATCGTGACGGCCGTCGCGTCGTAGAGGCGGAAATGCTGCACGATCTCCTGCGCGATCCAGGCACCCGCCTTCGTCGAGAGGATGGCGGAGCCGAGGCTGATGCCAACGCCAAAGAGCATGAGCGTGCCCCAGCTGATGCGCGACTGCACTTCCTTCCACGTCATGATGCCGATGCCCGGCATCATCATGAGCGTGACTGCGACGATGGTCGTAGAGGACGTATCGAACGGATGGACGATCTTCTCCGTCGCCCAGAAGAAGAGCAGCACGACCGAGAGGATGAGCAGCTTCTTCTCATCGGACTTCATGGGACCGAGCGCCGCGAGCTCCTGCGTGATCTTTTCGCGCCCGCCCTCGATCTCCTTCATCTCCGGCGGCATGAGCTTCAAGAGGACAAAATAGAGGAGCGCGCTCATGATGACCGCGAACGGCGCTGCGGCGATGAACCAGTCGAGCCAGCTGATCGTCGTGCCGAGCTGCTTCTCGATAAAGCCGAGCGCGACCATGTTCTGCGCGGCCGCCGTCTTGATGCCGACGTTCCAGATGCTGTCCGCCTGCGCGACGGCGATGAGCATGATCGCGGCGAACCGGCTCTTTCTCGGCACGCCGAACACGGCGATGATGCCCATGACGATCGGCACCATGCACGAGACGCGTGCCGTCGTGCTCGGCACGAAGAAGCTCAGAACGAAGCCCGTGAAGATGACACCGGCGAGCACATGACTCGTCTTCGCGCCGATCTTCGAAAGGATGAAGAGCGCAATGCGCTTGTCGAGCCCCGTCTTCATCATCGCCGCCGCAATGAAGAGCGCCGCACCGACGAGCGCGAGCGCCGTGCTCGAAAAGCCCGCGAGCGCCATCTTGAGCGCACCTGATGTGCCGAGCATCTTCGACGGATTGCTCATGTTGGGCGCCGTGCCGAGCAGAAACGCCATGAGCGACATGATGATGCCGGATGAGACCGGATAGGAGACCGCCTCCGTCATCCAGATGACGACGGAAAAGACGAGGATTGCGAGCATGCGATGCCCCGCCGTCGAGAGTTCCGGCGGCGTCGGCAGCGCCAGGATGGCGATGAGGACGAGGATGCCGAGCGGCAGCCCCATGAGGCCGAGTTTCTTTTTCATGATGAATCCCTCCTAGGCGAATGATCGTGTACAACATATGAGACAAGGAAACTGGAATATGAATCAATCTTATGAAAAAAGGCAGCCTTCACGAAAGAAGACTGCCGGAGAGGCACCCGTTATCGATGGCTGGCGCTTCATTGCGCTTTTATGCCTTGTGTGCATGTTTATTATATTGTACTTGATATGCTTAGTGTAATCTCCGCCGATGGAATTGTCAAGGTGTAACATGCATAAATTTTCCCGAATCTCCTACGAACGACATATTTTGCTTATAGAATAATAATTATTTTTTACATATTATTGTTTTTCTCTTGGAGTTGGGATATAATAATAAGAAATTCCATCAGACGATGAGATTCACTATTTCAAAGGAGGATTCTGAATGGAAGCATTGCTCTTATCCAGATGGCAATTCGCCATCACCACCGTCTATCATTTCCTCTTCGTCCCCGTGACGCTCGGGCTCTCGATCTTCATCGCCTTGCTCGAGACGTGCTACGTGCGGACGAAGCGCCCCGCCTGGAAGGCGGCGTGCCAAAAGCTCGTGAAGTTCTTCGGCACACTGTTCGTCATCAATTTTTCCATGGGCGTCGTCACCGGTATCGTGCAGGAATTCCACTTCGGCATGAACTGGTCGGAGTACTCCCGCTTCATGGGCGACATCTTCGGCGCGCCGCTCGCACTCGAGGCACTCACGGCGTTCTTCCTCGAGTCGACGATGCTCGGCGTCTGGCTGTTCGGCTGGAACCGCCTCTCAGAAAAGGCGCATTGCCTTGCGATCTGGCTCGTCGCGTTCGCGAGCAACCTCTCCGCGTTCTGGATCCTCGTCGCAAACTCTTTCATGCAGCACCCCGTCGGCTACGTGCTTCGGAACGGCCGCGCCGAGATGTCGGATTTCCTCGCGCTCGTCACGAATCCCTACGTCGTCGGCGAGTATTCGCATACCTTCTTCTCCGGCATGGCGACGGCGGGCTTCGTCGTACTCGCCGTCTCCGCGTGGAAAGTGCTCCATGACGCGGCGTCGCGCGCTGCGTTCCGGCAGAGCCTCATGGCGGGCGCGCTCTTCATGTTCGTCGGCTTCCTCGGCGCAGCGGGCAGCGGCCATCTGCACACGCAGTACCTCGCCGCCTCCAACCCCATGAAGCTTGCCTCGATGGAGGCGCTCTGGGAGACGGAGGATCCCGCGCCGTTCGCCATCGTCGCGAGCATCGACGAACAGGCGCACAAGAATACGTCGGAACTCACGGTACCCGCGCTCTTCTCCTTCATGCTCTACAACCAGCCGAGCGGCGCCGTGCAGGGCATCAATGACCTGCAGGCAGCGCAGGAGTCGCAGTACGGTCCCGGCGACTATCGCCCAGACGTCACGGGACTCTTCTGGAGCTTCCGCTTCATGGTCGGCATCGGCGGCGTCATGATCTTGCTTGCGCTCGCGGTATTCCTGCTCGCATGGAAGGGCGATCCGCTGCGCTTCCCGCTGCTGCTCCGCGCGATCCCCTGGCTGCTCCCGCTCGTCTACGTCGTCAATTCCTGCGGCTGGTACATCGCGGAGGCAGGCCGTCAACCGTGGATCGTCGTCGGCCTGCAGAAGACCGCAGACGCCGTCTCACCCAATCTCACGGGCGCCGATGTCTCTCTTACAATGATCGTCTTCACCGTAGTCTACCTTGCGCTCGCGATCGTGGCGCTCGGCCTCGCGTTCCGCTACATCAAGCATACTGCGATTCCGTTTGAAGGGAGGGCTTGACGATGGATCTTCATGTCATTTGGTTCGTGCTCATCGTCGTGCTGTTTATCGGTTTCTTCTTCCTCGAGGGCTTCGATTACGGCGTCGGGGGGCTGCTGCCGTTCCTCTCGCAGGAGGATCGTGACCGCTCCCAGATCCTGCGCACGATCACACCGGTCTGGGACGGCAACGAGGTATGGATGATTACGGCGGGCGGCGCCCTCTTCGCGTCGTTCCCGCACGTCTACGCGACGATGTTCTCAACGTTCTACCTCGCGCTCTTCCTCATGCTGCTCGCGCTCATCCTGCGCGGTGTCGCCTTCGAGTTCCGCGGGCGGCGGGAGGGCCGCTCCTGGCGCCGGTTCTGGGAGAGCTGCATCGTGTTCGGCAGTGTCGTGCCGGCAATCCTCTGGGGCGTTGCCGTCACCGATCTCCTGCGCGGTCTTCCCATCGACGCGTCGATGGTCTACACGGGCGGGTTCTTCGACCTCTTGAGCCTCTACTCCGTGCTCGGTGGTCTCACGTTCCTCTTCGTCTTCCTGTTCCACGGCGCCGCGTTCCTGACGCTGCGCCTCTCGGAGCCGCGCCTCGTCGCGCGGGCGCGCAAGCTCGGGCGGACGGTCGGCGGCATCGCCATCCTGCTCTTCGTCCTCTGCCTCGGACTCACGTACGTGCAGACGGATCTCTTCACGCGGCCGCTCGCCGTCATAGCGATCCTCGGCGCCGCCGTGGCCTTCGTCCTCGCGAACCTCTTGCTCGCGCGGGCGAAAGACTGCGGGAGCTTCATCCTCTCCGCACTCGCCATCGCGCTGACGACCGCCGCCTTCTTCGCCGGACTCTTCCCGCGGCTCATGGTCTCGAGCCTCGATCCCGCGTACAGCCTGACGATCACGAATGCATCCTCCTCGCCGTACACGCTCTCGATCATGACGGTCGTCGCCTGCATCTTCGTACCGATTGTCCTCATCTATCAGATCTGGGCGTACCATCTGTTCCGCGGCCGCATCACGCAGAAGGACGCGGAGGACGAGTATTGAGCCTGACATCATGAAGAAAACACCTTGGCTGATCATTGCCCTGCGCGCATCGAGGGAAAAGACCTGCGCGCTCCTCGCGCTCGCGTTCGTGCGCGCGCTCGCCCTGCTTGCAGGCGCGGCGCTCACGGCGCACTGGCTCGACGGCGTCTTCCTGCGGGCGGCACAGCTGAGCGATACAGCACCAGTCCTCCTGGTGCTGTTTTTCGTCCTCACTGCCGCCGTCCTCGTGGAGCGGGAGGAAAAGCGCCGCTTCCACCAACTCTCCGCCGACCTGCGCCTTTCCGTGCGCCGCGCGCTGCACGCCCTGCTGCTGACGCCGCACGAGCGCGGGGAGACCTCCGTGCTGACGCTCGCACTCGAGGCAGTCGACGCGCTCGACCTCTGGTGCACGCGCGTGCTGCCCCTCCTGCTCTCCCTCGTCAGCGTGCTGCCCGTGCTCCTCCTCGCCGCCTGTATGCGCGATCCCATTACGGCAGGGCTCATGCTGCTCACCGTGCCCATCGCGCCGTTCCTGCTCTACCTCATCGGGCACGTGACAAAGGAGGCGAGTCAGCAGGAGTGGCAGCGCGCAGAGGAGCTCTCCCGTGCTTTTGGCGAGCTGCTGCGCACGCTGCCGACGCTCAAGCTCTTCGGGCAGGCGTCTGCTCAGCGCTCAGATGTCCGCCGCGTCAGCGACGCCTTCTCTCGCGCGGCGCTGCACGTGCTGCAGCTCGCGTTCGTCTCCGCGTTCGCCCTCGAGCTCATCACGACGCTTTCCATCGCCATCATCGCCGTAAGCATCGGCCTGCGCCTGCTCTACGGTCAGCTCACGTTCGAGACGGCGTTTTTCCTCCTGCTCATCACGCCGGAGTTCTTCCAGCCGCTCCGGCAGGCGGGTGCGGCGTTCCACAGCGCCATGACCGCCGCGGCCGCCGAAGACCTGCTGCGCGGGGTGCTCGGCGAAGATGCCCCCTTTCGCGCGCCATCCGCAGATCATCCTGCGGCAGCAAGCACGAAAGGTGCCACCTCCTGCCCGCCTCCTGCAGCTCCTGCCGTCGCGGTCACCGCGCTCTCCTACACGTATCCAGCACATCCCCTGCCCGCGCTCGCCGGACGCAGTCTCTCGCTCGCACCCGGGACGCTGACGGTGATCACGGGGCCGTCGGGCTGCGGGAAATCGACGCTGCTCCGCGTCCTCGCGGGACTCGCCGTCCCCTACGGAGGCAGCGTCCGCTTCGCTGGACGGGAGCTCTCGGCCCTCTCCGCGCGCGCACCCGCCTCATCAGCTACGTGCCGCAGGAGCCGCAGATCTACGGCGGCACGCTCGCGGAGAACATCACGCTCTTCGCCACCGTCGACGCTGCCCGCCTCACCGACGCGCGCCGAGCGGCAGCGCTCGCGGAGGGATTGGACGTCCCCTGGACGGCAGACCAACGCCTCGGCGACGGCGGCGACGGGCTCTCCGAGGGACAGCGCAAGCGCCTCGGCCTCGCACGCGCCTTTTATCAGAATCGCCCGCTCGTACTGCTCGACGAGCCGACAGCAGCCCTCGACGAAGAGACGGCCGCGCGCGTTCGCTCGGCCCTGCGGTCGTTTGCAGCGGGCAGGACCGTCCTCATCGCCACGCACGACGAAGCGCTCTGTGCGCTCGCCGATCAAGAGATCCATTGGGAGGTGTCTTCATGACCAGCGGCTTTTTCCGCCTGCTCGCCCTCGTGCCGCCGCGCACCCTCGCGCCCGTGCTGCTCGTGAGCCTGCTCGCGCTCTCCCTCGGGCTCGGGCTGCTCGGCTGCTCCGCCTGGCTCATCGCGAGCGCCGCGCTCGAGCCACCGCTCTACACGCTCGCGCTCGGCATCACAGGCGTCCGCGCCTGCGGCATCGGACGCGCCGTCTTCCGCTACCTCGAGCGCTTCCTCTCCCACCGCGCCGCCTTCTCGGGGCTCACGCACATCCGCCTCTTCCTCTACGACCACACGGCGGCGCTGCTGCCGCTGCGCTCGGGGCCCGCACAGCAGGGCGCCCTCCTCTACGATCTCATCCAGGGCGCAGACGACCTGCGCGACTTCTTCGTGCGCGCGCTGCTGCCGCCCGTCGCCATCGGTCTCGTGACCGGGGCGCTCTCCGCCTGGCTCCTGCCGCTCACCGCAGTGGGCGCGTTGCTCTTGCCTGCACTTCTCGTTCTCCATCTCTGTCTGCCATTTGTTGCAGAAAAGCGGCGCGAGGCAGCATCCCGCGCGCAGGATGCTGCCTATCGCACTGAGCTCCTCGACACGGAGGCCGGCAGCGATGAGCTCATCGCCGCGGGCAGCCGAGGCGCCATTCTGCGCCTCGACGCCTCGGCGCAGGCCCTGCTCGCGGCGGACACGCGCGCAGCAGACCGCGCCGCCGCGCTGGACGCGCGCGCGGGGATCGCTGACGCCGCCCTGCTGCTCACACTCCTCGCGCTGCTGATCCCGCACGTCCGAGATGGCAGTCTCTCTGGCATCACGCTCGCCGTGCTGCTCCTCGTGCTGCAGGCGCTCCTCAGCGCCTGGGGCACGCTGCCGGACGCCATGCGACAACTGCGCCGGAGCCTTGCGGCCGCGCAGCATCTCCTGCCAGAGGCGGGCGCCATGGCGGCGGCAAGCACTGCCGCACCGCCGCAGACGCACGCGCTCCCCTCTGCCCAGGACCCTGCAGGTGCCGTGCCCGTCCTGCTACGCGCCGACCACCTCTCCTTTTCCTACACGGACGGCGTCCCCGTCTGGGAAGACCTCTCCCTGACGCTGCACCGCGGGCAGCACACGGCAATCATCGGTGCGAGCGGCACGGGCAAGACGACGCTTGCCCTCGTGCTGCTCGGCGTCTGGGCACCCGACCGCGGCACGCTGTCCCTCGGTGGAACCTCCGTGCGCGACCTGCCCCCCGGCGCCCTCACGCGCGCCATTGCTGGCCTGCCGCAGGGCTCCGTCCTCTTCTCCCGCTCCCTCCGGGAGAATTTCAACCGCTACCGCCCGGAGGCGAGCGAAAAAGAACTCCTCTCTGCCCTCGAGACCGCCTGCCTCGGGGACGTCGTGCGCGCGCTCCCAGACGGCATCGACACGCCGCTCGGTGCCGATGCCTCCCACCTCTCCGGTGGCCAGCGCAACCGCCTGCTCACCGCCCTCGCGCTCGCGGGGCACGAGCCGATCCTCCTGCTCGACGAGCCGACGGCCGGCCTCGACCCCGTCACAGCCCGCCGCCTCATGGACGCACTCTTCACCCATGCCAATGCCACGGGCAAGACCCTCCTCGTCATCACGCACGCGCAGGAACTCCTGCCCCGGTTCGCACAAGTGCTCTCGCTCGCGCCTTGACAGGGATTTTTCCCTGTGCTATGCTTTACATAATATTGAGGGAATGATGAACCCTCATCATTTCCCCAGAAAACCGATGAGGCGAAAGGATGGACAGGCCCGCCCCGCAAGAGAGTCTGCGTTGCTGTGAGCAGATGAGGCGGCTGTCCGGATGGATCGCTGAGGGCGCACGGAAAGGCGGGCTCCGCCGAGTATGCTGCGACGTCCGGCCCGCGTGAGCGGCCGGGGATGACATCATCCCATGAGCGCATGGATGTTCCATGAAACAGGGTGGCACCGCGAGATTTTCGTCCCTGACAGTCGTATTTGCTGTCAGGGGCGTTTTTATTTTCCGCCCATGGCAGCCGGAGGAGGAACCATCATGGCAGAAGAAGCAGTCAACACGAAGAAGATCATCCTTTCCGGCATCCAGCCGACGGGCGTTTTCACGCTCGGCAACTACCTCGGCGCCGTCAAGAACTGGAAAGACTTGCAGGAGGAGTACCTCTGCTACTATTTCATCGCCGATCTCCATTCCCTGACGATCCACATCGATCCGGTGAAGCGACGCGCCCAGACGCGAGAGGCGTTTGCGCTGCTCCTCGCCTGCGGCATCGACCCGGAGAAAAGCCTCGTCTTCGTACAGAGCCACAACAAATGCCACGCGGAGATGGGCTGGATCATGGACTGCTGCTCTCAGTTCGGCGAACTCTCACGCATGACGCAATTCAAGGACAAGAGTGCGAAACACCCGGACAACATCAACGCCGGTCTCTTCACCTACCCTGCACTCATGGCGGGTGACATCCTGCTCTACCAGGCGGACTACGTGCCGGTGGGCGCGGATCAGACGCAGCACCTCGAGTTCACGCGCGACGTCGCGACGCGGTTCAACCATACGTACGGTGAGGTCTTCAAGCTGCCCGAGGGCTATTTCCCGAAGGCGGGTGCCCGCGTCATGAGCCTGCAGGACCCGACGAGCAAGATGAGCAAGTCCGACACGAACCCCAAGGCGACCATCTCCATCCTCGACGATGAGAAGACCATCCTGAAGAAATTCAAGAGCGCCGTCACGGACAGCGAGGCAGAGGTCTGCTACCGCGAGGGCAAGGACGGCATCAACAACCTCATGACCATCTACTCCGCCATCACGCACAAGACGATGGATGAGATCACGAGTGAGTTCGCGGGCAAGGGCTACGGCGACTTCAAGACCGCCGTCGGCGAGGCCGTCGCCGAGGAACTCCGCCCGATCCGCGAGCGCTTCGCCGAGCTCATGGACGACCGCGCCACGCTCGACGAAGAGATGAAGAAAGGCGCCGCCCGCGCCGCGAAGATTGCGGGTAAGACGCTCACGAAGGTCAAGAAACGCGTCGGCCTGCTGCTCGAAAGCTGAGCCACCGAGAGCGCTTCCAAAAGAGCACCGTGCAAAAATCCCCCGTTCGTGTCATAATTGATGTCATGAAAGGGGGATTTCTCTTTGCTTAGCAATTTCATCGTCGCTGTAGGTGCCGTCTTCCCTATCTTCGTGCTTATCACCATCGGCCTCATCGTCAAGCACGCGCACCTGCTCACGCGGGAGGAGCTCGTCCATCTGAACCGCCTCGTGTTCCGCGTCTTCTTTTTCTTCATGCTCTTCTCGAACATCTACAAAGCCGACTTCGTCGACGGCTTCGACCCGCGGCTCATGCTTTTCGGCGGCATCGCCGTCACGCTGCTCTTCCTCGGCGGGCTCGCCTTTTCCTGCCTCTTCGAGCCGCTGAACAAGCGGCGCGGCGCCATGACGCAGGCGATCTTCCGCAGCAATTTCGTCATCCTCGGCATCCCGATCATCGTCAACATCTTCGGCGAGGACGCCGCCCTCGTGCCGACGATGATGATCGCCGTCATCATCCCCCTCTACAACATCTACGCCGTGCTCGCGCTCGAGATCTTCCGCGGCGGCACGTTCCGCCTGCTGCCGATCCTGCGCGGCGTACTGAAGAACCCGATGATCGACGGCATGATCCTCGGCTTCCTCTGCCGGCTGCTGCCCTTCCCGCTGCCCGACCCGCTCGTGCGGCCGCTCATGCAGGTCGGCGCCGCGACGACGCCGCTCGCGCTCATCATCCTCGGCGCCTCGTTCCAGCGCGGCGGCATCAGCGAAAGCCGACGCGACCTCTGGGCGTGCGTCTTCCTCCGCCTCGTCGGAGCGCCCGCCCTCGTGCTCACCGCCGCCGCACTCCTAGGTTTCCGCGGCATCGAGTTCGTCACGCTGCTCGCCATCTTCGCGACGCCCTGCGCCGTCGCCTCCTACGCCATGGCACAGCAGATGGGAAGCGACGCCGCGCTCGCCGGCAATGCCGTCGTCTTCACCTCCGCGCTCTCCTGCATTTCCGTCTTCGGCTGGATTTTCCTCACGAAGATGCTCGGCCTCTTCTGAGCCCGACGGCATATCTGATTTCCCACGCTTTCCCAACGCGCTCTTTTTGCGACATTTTGGCTATCTTTCAATTACGTTTAGGTTTCTTTTGTAATTCATATGAAATGTAAGTTCTTATAAAAAATCTCTTTTTCTCATATGATTTTATGATATAATGGCTATGGTCATCAAAAAGCCTCTGCGCTTTTTGCCCCGATGGCCAACCCCATAGCGCGTCCAAGCGGAATCACCCTTTCCTCCGCTCGGGCGCGTTTTTTGTCCCCCTGGTGGCTCACGCCTCCTGCTCCGCAAAATGGCGGATGACGAACTGCTGGAACGTGAGCGCCGCCGGCGAGAGTTGCTTCGTCGTGTTCCAGGCAATGCCGACGGCGCGCTTGCAGACGGGGAACGTGATCGGCAGGTAGACGATGCCGAGATGTTCGATGCCCGGGATGTTCGGGATAATGCTCACGCCGAGCTTTGCCGCGACGAGGCTCGCGAGCGTATTGACATCATCGCCCTCGAAGATGATCTGCGGGTGGCTGTGCGCAAGTTCGAATGACTGATCGACGAGCGTGCGCAGGCTGTAGTTCGGCTTGAGCGTGATGAGCGGCTCCGCCTCGACATCGCGTAGCGTGACGCTGCCGCGCTGCGCGAGCGGATGATCCTTCGGCACCGCGACGAAGAGTTCCTCGGACCAGAGGTACATCCAGGCGATGTTCTCCGCCGTCGTCATCGTCGAGCAAAGGCAGAGGTCTGTCTTGCCGCTCTCCACCTGCTGCATGAGGAATTTGCTGTTGTGCTGGTTGAGCTTGATGCGGATCTCAGGATACTGCGCGTGGAACTCCGCGAGCAGCATGGGCAGCAGGTAGCCGCCGAACGAGTGGAAGAACGAAACGTTCACCGTGCCGCCCCCCTTCGTCTCCTGCTGCGTGAGCTCCCGCTTCGCCTCCGCGAGCTCGCGCAGCACGCGGTCTACATGGTAGAGGAAATGCTCCCCTGCCTGCGTGAGCTCGACGTGGCGCGACCGCCGCGCGAAGAGACGGACGCCAAGCTCCTCCTCGAGCTTCGCGATCGAGCGTGAGAGCGCGGACTGCGATACGGCACATGCCTCCGCCGCCTTCGTGAAATGACGGACGCGCGCCACAGCCTGGAAATATTGCAGTTGTGAAATCTCCATGAAATTCTCCTGTTCTCTGATACTTCTTGCTCATCAGTTTGATGTATCTCAATCATAACACATTCCATGCGTGAATGGGATGTATCTTTGATGTTCTCTGTAGAGAAGACGTTTTCTTGAGTTCTTATTCGCTTGATCTATGATTTTTATGCATTGTATTGAGTAAAAAGATACATTGGACTCGTACATAACTTCCGGTTATACTCTCAGATGAACAAGGATTTATGAATTCCATACATCATAAGAGAGCTCAGGTGATTCAAATGAACGAGGAATTGCAGCTTGAATTCAGTTTGGACGAAGCCGCTACAGCGGATCTCCTGACCGAAACCAGCCCGCATCTCCAGATGCCCCACCATCCGCCGCAACCGGCGGAACCGCATGTTCTTCCAGAAAGAAAGGAGAATGATTCCATGTCCAACGCCATTGCTCCGGCCGCCAAGGCCGATAGCCTTTGGAATCGCAATTATCTGTTGACGATTGGCGTGAACCTGCTCGTCTACACCGTCCATTTCCTGCTCATGCTCTGGTCCACCGCCTATGCGATGGAGAACTTCAGTGCTTCCATCGGCATGGCAGGCCTTGCATCCGGCCTCTTCATCGTCGGCGCGCTCTTCTCGCGCATCGTCTCGGGCCGCTTCATCGACTTCGTCGGACGCCGCCGCATGTTCCTCGCCGGCTCCGCGCTCTTCTTCCTCATGATCCTCTTTTACCTCGCCGCGCCGACGCTCGCGCTCTTCGACGTCGTGCGCTTCATCCATGGCGTCTCGTTCGGCATGACCTCGACGGCCGCGAGCACGATCGTCGCGGCACTCATCCCGCTCAAGAAGATGGGTCAGGGCATCGGCTACTTCACGCTCGGCGTCACTATCGCCTCGGCGATCGGCCCCTTCCTCGCCATGAATATCACGGCCGCCCACGCCTTCACGCTCGGCATTGAGATCGTCGGCGTGCTCGCCGCTGTCATCTTCGCGTTCGCGCTCACGATCAAGGCACCGGAACGCAACATCCTGCCGCAGGAGCGCGAGGATATGAAGAAGATTTCTTTCGACCGTTTCTTCTCCATGCGCGCCCTCGGCATCTCGTTCATCGCCCTCATGGGTGGCGTCTGCTACTCCACAGTGCTCTCGTTCCTCGGGGCTTACACGAACAGCATCGGCGTCACGGGCATCGGCGCGACGTGCTTCTTCCTCTGCTTCGCTGCGACGTCCTTCATCAGCCGTCCTCTCACGGGTTTCCTGCTCGACAAGCGCGGCGGCAACATCGTCGTCTACCCCGCCCTGCTCTCTATGGCGATCGCGATGGCGATCATCGCCACGGCCTCCGGTGACATCTCCATGCTCATCGGCGCGCTCTTCCTCGGCCTCGGCTACGGCACGATCACGGCTTCCTGCCACGCCCTCGCCGTCCACTGCGCACCCATGCATCAGGTCGGCGTCGCGACGAGCACGTACTTCGTCTTCCTCGACTTCGGCATCGGCGTCGGCCCGTACACGCTCGGCAGTTTCGTCCCGACGTTCGGCTTCTCGTTCGTCTACATGGCCGCAGGCGTCATCAGCCTCCTCGGCATCATCCTCTACTACGTTCTTCTCGCCCGCCGCGGCCTCTTCACACGGAATCACATGGACCGCACCTCGCAGGCGAAGGAGATCGTCGCTGAGCGCCGTCAGCGCTCCTTCCAGCAGGCGCTTTCCACTAGCAACTGATCTCATCTCCATCGGGGCAGAATCAATCCGGGAGGTTCCCTTCGTGCACAGCACGCACGGAGGGAACCTCCCTTTTCTTGCCATCAGAGAGTTCTAGTCCCCCTTCCTTCGTGGACTTCGAACGCATTTGCTACATGTGAGGGAGCGATTGCACGACAAAGCTCCACGCGAGAATTCTACACTCGGCCCTTACGGAATGCATACGACCACCAGGAAGATATTCCGTGCGCCGGGAAATCTCGCTCAAGCAATCGGTCTTCCCCCTACCTATATTCAACTCATCATCGCTCCCCCTTCACGGAGGATTCTCTGTCAAATTGAGCAACGCGTTCTCTCCGCTTCCACACGCGGGAGCACCTGCAAAAGTACATCACACTGTCTAAAATAAAGCACACGAAAAAGCCCGCCACCCTGCGGTGACGAGCTTCTGTAGGCTGTGTAAGCAAGAATCCTCAGCGCTTCGAGAACTGAATGACGCCGAAAAGCCCTTATTTATAAGGATTCAACAGTCTCTTTGTATATTGTACGTATAGTTTATCGCAACAAGCACAGTGCGATGGACGTTACTAGGATTCCAGATG
>ERZ772897.1166-NODE-1166-length-29004-cov-5.330927_pt1 | contig 29004 bp, 28 predicted proteins | sample MGYA00512125_ERZ772897 | MGnify/ENA primary metagenome ERZ772897 (study PRJEB29015, sample SAMEA2737660) | human gut metagenome | biome: human gut; feature: human-associated habitat; material: faeces | place: China | collected 2012 ... | reverse complement strand
GCTGCGTTTCACGCTTTTGATGACAATACTTTGTTAATTGCGCGGTGTTGCCTTAAGTATATCCTTTTGAGCGTGGGGGCAAGTTTTTTATACAACATCATAATTTTTTTCAAAAAAGGTATTGACAAAGTAGTTTTTCTGTGATATAATATACAACGTTGAAAGCAACTGGGTGTGGCGCAGATTGGTAGCGCGCTACCTTGGGGTGGTAGAGGCCGCAGGTTCAAATCCTGTCACTCAGACCAACACAAAACCGCTTTGTAATGCCGAATAAGGCTTGCAAGGCGGTTTTCGTTTTATGCGGGAAAAATCCCGATAGTGCGCTATTAGTGCGCCATTACAGTTAAATCTCCCTTAACGATACTTAACAACACGATACACAGCCGCTCCGGTTCCGGGCGGCTTTTCTGCTTTCATGAGATGTTTTTCTCCTTTTCAGCAGGCTTTTGCAGCAGCATAATGTCAAGAGCTTTTGCCGCCTCTACGTCCGCTTCTTCCAGAACATGAAGATATTTGTTCGTGGTTTCAATGTCGCCGTGTCCTAGCCGTCCTTGAACTTGTTTGATGTTTACGCCGGCATAGAGCAGCAATGTAGCCGATGTGTGCCGCAGGCTGTGAAATTTCCGGTGCCGTAAGCCGTGCCGCTCCAGGAACTTGCTGAACTGTTTCGTTGGAGTTTGAGGGTTCATTATTTCGCCGTTCCAGGTGGTGAACAGCCAGCCGCCGTTTATCCACTGTGTTCCGAGCCGCGCCGCCTCTCTTGCCTTTTCGACTCTCAGCAGCTTTATCAGCTCCAGGCAGCTTTGATTTACTGTTACGGTTCGCACCTCGTAGTCTTTCGGGGGCTTGATTACCGTCTTTTGCCCTTTGAGCTTTACCGCCGCTCGTTCAATGGTGATCTTCGACTGCTCAAAATCCACATCGGAGAATTTCAGCGCAACCAGTTCACCGCGCCGCGCTCCCATGAAGATAGCAAGCTGTATCAGGGTCTGAAACTGGATATCCTCCGTTTCCAGACAAGCCAGCATTTGAGCGGCTTCCTGTTTGCTGAATATCTCAATTTTCGGCTGCTTGACTTTCGGGATCGTCAGCTTTTCGGTCTTTGCAGGCGTTTCCGGTATCAGTCCGAGCTTGACAGCCTGCTTGAATATTGACTGCAACACGGTCAGATATCGCCTGATCGTAGAGGGGGAGATCGTTTCGCCGCTCTCTTTCTCCCCTGCTCTGGTAGATTTCGGCATTTCCGAAAGCTGCTGTATATACTGCTGAACGTGAGCGGCTGTGATGTCCTTTAGCTTGAAATGCCCCAGCGCCGGAACAATAAGGCTCCTGATCTGCTCCTGATAGAATGCGTATGTTGTAGGCGATAACGTCCCCTTTGCGATTTCAAGATACTTTTCGCAGAAGTCAGAAAGCCTGATCGTAGGGTCAGCCACACCGCCGCGCATACACTTTTCCTCAAACTGCACCGCCTGACGGTTCAGCTCCTTTTCAACCTGCTTTGCGGTCATGCCGGGTTCGGGCTTATATGTCATTGTGTACGGTTTGAGCCTGTTTCCGCTGCTGTCATAGCCGCGATATACCCTGATCGTGTAGCTGATGATCTCGCCGGATTTATTCTTTCTTGGGGTTATTGCTGCCATTTTTTCAACTCCTTTAAAAAGGATATTTATTTTGAAACTCTTCCAAAGAATGTTCTTTATTCTTTTCAATGATTGGATTTAGCAAACTGTTTCTGATATATTCCGGAAATGTCTTATCATCAAGCAGCGGTTCAATTTTTTTATAGTCTTGAAAAAACTCATAAAGAATTTCATTTGTTGAAGTTAAAATAACCGAACCATCATCGCCACCGCTCTTTTTATAGTTAACAATAAATCCAAATGAACGGACAGCGGTTATTAAATATAAAAGAAGTTCGGCGACGCTAGGCTCATTTCCTTTTTTTGGCATTCCACATAAAGAATCAAGACTTATTCCTAAACGTTCGGCTATTGCTGTTGCCTTATCAAGCGAGGGGATTTTTGCGCCGTTTACGGTTTCGTAGCTGGATATTGTAGCGGCAGACACTCCAACCGCCTTTGCTAAATCCGCCTGAGAAATGTGTTTTGCTGTGCGAGCGGCTTTTAATCTCTCTGAAAACAATTTTACATCAAACATATATACCCTCTTTTCGTTGTTGTTCTTGTTGTTGACTTTATAATAGCACATTATTTTGCTTTTGTCAATACTTTTGACTGTTTTATTTTGTTAAACACAATAAAATAAAGTTTGGTATTTTTCATAAAATGGGCTTGATTTTGCTCTAACAACGTGATATAATGAAAAGGCAACAACAAAGAGAAAGGAGGTAAACCCATGACAAAGGCAGATGTTTCAAATCTCCCTGCTGAGAAAAGAGCGGCTATTGAAGCACGCCGAGCATATCAGCGCGAGTGGAGAGCCAAGAACCGCGACAAGATCAGAGCCACAGAGGAGCGCTACTGGGCAAAAAAAGCGATGTCGGCGAATACAGAGAGCACCGCAAACAAGGCATAAAAAAACACCGCCTGACGTGTACCACCACGCCAGACGGCAAAGAGCAACCCACCAACCACTAATTGAAACAGGTTAAGCTCCGCTGTAATTATACCACAAATCCGGCGGAGTTTCAACCGGAACAGGAGAAAAATTTGAGTATCACCGAAAGACTTGTAGAGCTTATCCCCACCGGGAGAGCGAACGCCATTCCCATGCGTGACCTTGCAACGCTGCTGAATATCAGTCAACGCGCCGTGCGCGTAATCGTCCAGAGAGCGCGGGAGCTGGGTTCGCCTATCTGCTCCGAGTGGGAGAACCGGGGCGGGTATTATTTCCCCGCTGACGAACACGAGGCGCGGTCATACCTCCGTCAGCAAAGGGCGCGTATCAAGTCCGCGAACGCCGCTCTTAATGGAGTAATCAAGTATTTGCAGTCTTTTGCAGTACCAGAAGATACACAATATGATTGAAAGGAGTTGCACAACAATGAACGAAACAGCAAAAATCCCTCGCATGGAGGGTATCAGAAAAACCGCCGAGCTTTTCGGACTTCCGGTGCATTTCGTAAGGTGCAAGGTTTCAAGCGGCGAGGTAGTCGCAGTCCGCGCCGGGCGGCGCTTTCTCGTGAACGTGGACAAGTTCGCGGAGTACCTCAACACCTCCACCGTTCAGCCGGAGAGCGGCGCAGTTCCAGACGGTTCCGCGCGAGTTACACCGATAGGCAGGTAGCGCATGGCAGACACCAACGGTTATATCAAGTTACACCGCTCTATTCTGTCATGGGAGTGGTACGGTGATATCAAAACGCGGGGGCTGTTCTTACACCTGCTTGTAGCCGCTCAATGGGAAGATGTCAGAATTGAGGGACAAGTTATAAAGCGCGGACAGCTATGCACATCTATCCGGAAACTGGCTGATGTTGTGGGGCTGTCAGAGCGAGGAGTAAGAACGTCTTTACAGCGGTTACAATCCACAGGAGAAATCACAATGCAGTCAAACCAGCACCACAGCATAATAACTGTGGTGAATTATGACTTGTATCAGGGTCCTTCTGCTGTGACACACGACCGACACACAAAACGACACACGAGCGACACAGCAAACGACACACAGACCGACACACCAGAACAACCCGCATTGACACACGCAGACGAACCCCAAAATGGCTACACGGAGCGGCAAAGCACGGACAAGCCGACCGAAAGCGACACACCACAAACCGGAAAAGTGACACAGCAAACGACACACCTCTTGAATGAAAACCGACACACCGACTTTTCAGAAATCGACACACCTACTTATATAATAAGAAATAAAGAAATATTAAGAAGTGAAGAAACCGCGCGCACGCGCGCGAGCGGCGCCGTCAGCAATGTTCTTGAAACTGCTGTCAGGGAATACAACGAGAACTGCAAGAGCCTGGAGCCGCTCACCGGAGAGCTTTCCTATCATCAAGGGCGGCTTGTTGTGGAGGCGTTCAAGGAGTTGCACGACGTAAGCTTTGCGGAGTATTTCCAGCGTGTGGAGGGTTCGGCATTCCTGACCGGGAAAAGCTCCAGTAGTTTCAAGGCTGATTTCAATTGGCTGATACGCCCGGAGAATGTTGCAAAGGTGCTTTCCGGGAAGTATGACAAGAATTACGGGAACAACGCCGCTCCTGACGAACCGGAACGGATTTACAACGCGGACGATCTATTTGACTGACAGGAGGTAGAAAATGTTACCCATGATAGAAATGCTGCTCAAGAATGCAGAATTAGCAAACCCGATAGAGCCAGGGGATTACATAGGACAGGACGGTTTATATTATTGCGGCAAATGCAACACGCCAAAAGAAACGCTTGTAGAATTTTCGGGGGAAACCTGCAAGGCGCGGACATTATGCCACTGTAAAGCTGCTATTGCCGAAGAACGGAACAAGGCTAAAGCAGCCGCAAAGGAAAAACAGAGGCTTGACGAGTTTTGCAGGGCTTGCATTCCCGAAGAAAAATACAGGCAGTCCACGTTTGCCGCTGATAACGGTAGTTGTCCGGAGGCTATTGCGGCGGCAAAATGGTATGTTGAGAACTTTCCGGCGCTGTTTTCCGAAAACAAGGGCATGATGTTTTCCGGAAGCGTTGGAACGGGAAAGACTTTTGCCGCCTGTTGTATTGCTAACGCGCTGATATACACCAACCGGAGGGTATTCGTCAGAGAGGCAGCCTCTCTCATTCAAGATATTGCAGATTTCAACAAGAGAGACCGCACCATTGAGGATATCAAAAAGCCCGACTTACTTGTAATAGATGATTTCGGAGCAAACCAGAACAGTGAATTTGCTGTGGCAAAGCTATGCGAGATAGTTTCCGCAAGGTATAACACGGCAAAGCCGTTCATTATTACAACCAACCTGACTCCGAAAGAGATAAAGGACTATGCAAAGTCTATTTCGCCGGAACAGGCTCGCATCTATGACCGTGCGGTGGAAATGTGTACATGTGAGAAATCCCCGGTTATCCTTAACGGTAAATCTATACGAGCAAGCATTGCCGCCGCTAAACGCGGAGCAAAATAAAAAGCCCTGCAAAGCCATTGACGTGGTTTGTCCGGTTTTTCGTAAGAAAAAAGCCGCCCTGACGGCGGCGAGGGCAAACATACGGAGCGAAGCGACCAACTTCTGAACTCACAGAGCAAACCCTATTGCCTATATTATATACCAAAAGGGGGTTGCTGTCAATGACTAACGAGGCGTTAGCTGAATTAATTCAGCAGGGCGACAATGACGAACTATTGCCGGTGTTGTGGGAGAAAACCGCCAGGTTGCTGTATAAAATGAGCGCCCAGAAGTACGCATTGCACAAGGAAGCGTTAAAGCAACACGGTATAGAACCGGAGGATCTCAACCAGGAATGTTATACCGTCCTGCTGGGAGCTGTCAAGGCGTACGACAGCAACAAGGGTTATATGCTGTCAACATATTTCGGGTACCAGTTCAAACAGGTGTTACGCAAGCTGCTCAACGGCGCGGACGTCCTGGGCAGGATAGACACCAAGAGTTTTGACGACCCTATGACGGACGAGGAGAACGCGCCCACACGCGGCGAAATAACCCCAGACCCGGAGAGCGGCGCAGGCTTTGACCGCGTGGATATGTCCGATTATTACGCACCGCTGCATAAGGCGCTTGACAGCTTGCCAGATGTTGAGCGAAACATAATAATTGAGTATTATTTCAAGAACTTCTCATTTACGAAAATCGGCAAACTCCACGGGTTCACGAAATCAAGAGCATATCAAGCACACAAACGAGCAATTTGGTTACTTAGGCACGGACAAACAGGGCGCAGGCTGTTTGAAATCTATGGAAGCGAGTATAAATGTAGCTTTAACGGCTCAATACGAATACCCAAGCGCAAGAGTGTACAAGCGTTCAAACGCTCCCATACGTCTGAAATTGAGGACTATGTTATTTGGCTTCTGTCAAGGGACGGTTAAAATATGACAGGAAAGGAATGTTTATTATTATGAACAACAAAGAATTCATCATCAATGGCAAGCTATATTCAACGGAGGGCTCTTTACTTTTGTGCAAATCAATCGACGCTTGCTTTGGAGAGATCGAAGTGTATCACACCAAAAAAGGCGCGTTTTTCTCCGTTAGTACTCCGTTCGCTGAGAAAACCGAAGTCAAGGTTATCGACCGTCAGGCGGCTTTAAAAATTTTGGACGATAACCCTGGCGGAATTATTAACGAGAATTACATTAAGGTTTTTGGCAATGTTGAGATAGGATAACTAATGCAGAACAATTTAACTCTCTATGCCAACAGTAAAGAGGCTCATTTCAAAATGCTCTATTCGGCTTTTGATATTGTAAATAATATCAATGAGAAAATCGCAGAGCTGAGCAGTTCCGCAGGTGATAATAATCTATCTATGTACGAAATTGAGCGTCTTAAAAATGCTAAAAACGAGCTTCTCCGCAAGCGAATACGGTTTATAAAATTTTCCGCAATGCTCCCATATAAGCAAGAAAAAGTGCTTGAAATGCGATGTGAGAAAGGTATGTCATGGAAAAGAATTGCAACTGCTTTACAACTGGGAGTATCGACGGTAAAGCAAATATTTAATCAGATTGAAACTGACGCGGAGAAATATGGTGGAATATTCTGATTTTGCACGCTCTTTTTATGGGTGACATTACTGACATATTCGGTTTTTGTTTAACTTTTGTTCAACCTTTGTACTACTTTGGTACAACCGTTTTTATATACTTTCGGTTGACTCCTTTAATGAGAAATGAAGCCTAAAAAAGTAAATGCGCCGTTATGATTGTGAGCGGCGCACAGGAACTCACAGAGGGGCGGCTCTGTTTATGTTTGTTAACGTCCCGCGCGTGCGGGAATGTTGGTTAATGGTGGCACCGTCAATATAGCTAAACTCAATAGCTATTTTGTCATAGCCCAAACAGCGCCCCACAGCCCCACAGAGCCGCCGAAAGCCACAAGAAAATAAATTTGCCTAGATAGCATAGTAAGCTCACAGCGGCAAATCTGGAGCATTTGAGAGCGTTTCAGAATATAGTCACCATTCTGGATAGAAAAACGCCGCTCTTTGGTGAGCGGCGCTGTGATTTTTACGCTATCATAAGTGGGTCGGCAACAACAGGGCTTTCCGCTATGGTGAACGGGTCAATGTCGATACATTCGGTGGGGTCCATATTACCGGAGATGTCCCATGCCACCGTATCATTAAGAACAGTGAGCCGCTCACGGAAAAAAGTTTCATCACGGAGCGGCTCGAACACGCCGCCTTTTTCAATCATAGGCTTCATGTCGTATAGCCTTACGGTTCCATCACGCATATACGCATATACGGTGAAATTATCGCCAGCAAGCGCCTGAACGACAGCAGGAAAAATGTTATCCATATAAATCCCCCTTTCTTATATCAGCGGGTTAATTCTGTTAAGCGGCAGGCTCTGCTTGGAAAGCTCCCAGTTCTGCATTAGTTCGTCCTGGTGGAGTACGCACCATGCAAGGACAAGTTTAAGCTGCTTGTTCGGCAGCGCTCCGCGCATTACTGAGGCGTTGAGAATATCAATTATTGCCTTGTTTCCGGCATACTCAACATGGAAATGCGGCGGGTTATGATCGTCATAGTACATTGTTACCCTTATTCCGTAAAATAAACTTATTTCGGGCATTTCATTCACTCCTTTTCTGGCGGCTCATTGTTGTCATGCTCTATTGTTTCATCAATAGCCCGGTTTATGAAACTGTTGAGCGTTTCACCGCGCTCTTCTGCATGGCTCTTTATCTGAGCTTTTCGCCCCTTAGGCTTTAACGTTACTTCGATACGATCGTAGTTGTTGCGGACGTAGTTGTGTACGGCTTTTTGTTGTGCTTTACTTACTGGTGACATACGCTTTTACCTCCTCCATTATATATTATTATATCACATATATCTAATCATGTAAATAGACATTTTGCATATATTCACAGGAATATATTTGTACATTTTGCGAATTGATATATTCACAGGAATAGTGTATAATATAATCAAGCTCAAGAGCGAGAACACCGATAAAAGCATTGAGAGGAGGCAACACAATGGAATTTGACAAGCTGACACCGGAGGAACAGGAGAGAACGCGCGAGTTCTGGAGGCTCACAAAGCAGCCGCGCGAACGCGAAAAGAGCGGATAACGCTGATAATAGCGCAGAACAAGCGCAAGAGCTGCTATGAGCGTACACAAAAGTTTACAAGGCGTTATTCACTGTCGGCGTGGCAGATGAACACACGTGTCCCCTACATACGCTTTATCAAATTTATCAAGTAAGAAAGGAATAATTTACTATGGAAAAAGAAAATAATATTCGCTGTGGAAGCGACCTTTATGAAAAAATTATAGACGCAGCTTGCAAAGCCGAGCAAATCGGTGATATGGTAGAATGTGTTGCCACGATGATTGAAAAGCAGCGGGAACTTGAATTATACATTCCCGGTTCGCTGTACGGAGCAGTCAGCTTATGTAGAACGTTACAGCACGATTTGAACAAGCTTGCGGATAGCAACGCATAACTCATTTACTTAAGGAAACGCTGATTAAATCAAATTCGCCTCGCTCAAACGAGCATACTCACGCGGCTGAATTTGATACGCTGCGCTTTTAATCAGCGTATCCTTAATCCCAATATAGGCGGGAACGGCTGACTGTTCCCGCTCTTTTTGAGTGCGCCATTAGTGCGCTATCATAGTGAAAGTGCGCCATACGAAACGGAATGGAATAAAACATAAAATGCCGATATACCGCATAACAGCGCCGCTCATTGAATACTGCAAAAAACTGCAAAACTTCAAAAATCACTTTGGGGTGGTAGAGGCCGCAGGTTCAAATCCTGTCACTCAGACCAAACGACCGCTTCTCGAAAGAGGAGCGGTTCTTTGTTTTATTGGCGATATATGGCTTACGGAGTGGCTTTGCGAGTGCGGAGCCGCTCTTTTGATTTTCTGCATACGTTTGTAGTCGGAAATGAATATCCTTATAATTTCAGAGCATTTCTAAAATTTCTGCTTCACGATTGATTTTTTCTAAAACGCATAACAGCAGCACGATTTTGGTGCTGCTGTTTCTTTTATGATTTCAGGCTCTCCAGGAACTCGATTGCCTCATAAACCGCTGAGAATGTCAGGCACTGTGTACACAACCATTCGTTTCTCTCATCTGTATCGTCAAGTCCGGGAAGCCCCTGCGACAATAGGTTGTTCACGGTTTTCCTGGCGTTCACAACCGCTGTGGGATAGTTCTCCGCTATTCTTGAAATAGCGTCCATATCGCCATTTTTGTAGGTCGGCTCTTTTGTTATGACCCTGCTCAACATACGCTCCTTGTCCGCAACTGTGCGAATAGGCGGTGCCAGATACTCATAGTGTAGCATGAGCCAGTATTCAATACATCGGTCGTCATAAGTAATCGTATGCGTATTCTAGGCTTCTTCCTCAGCTTTCTCAGCCTGCTGATTATCCTCAGCCTGCCGCTCCACTTCGGAATGTCAACGCTTTCCACGTCAAAGAAGAACCAGATCTCGTCCGTAACCTCAGCATTGTTGAGGTATTTATGGTCGTTGCGGAATCTGCGGCCTGCTTCGTCGAATGTTCCGGTGGATTTCGGACGCTGAATCACGGCGACATCACGAAACTCACGCTTAAGGAAGTCTGCGTAAGCCTGCTCGCTCTCACCCTCGCAGAATACGATGATGTACGGCTTTTCCCTTTTGACACGGCGGGGCATTACTCCACCTCCTCAAGCTCAATATCAGGAGTTGCACCGTACTTACCTACCAGATATCCCTTGCGGATATTATCGGTCGTGCGGGTGGAGAACTCGCTTATGCTGTACAGCTCAGAGGAACCATCAGCGGTATCCTTGTCGGCGAAATAAAGCTGATCCTTGCGGAGAATCTCCATGCTCATAAGCTCGGTGTCGTGCGTTGTTAATACTAGCTGCGCTCCGTCTGGGTTTGACTTCTTGCTCTGGAACTTGGATATGATGAAATTCACAAGCATGGGGTGAAGCTCACGCTCCAGCTCGTCCACAAGCAGTATTCCGCCTGTTCGCAGGGCTGATTCTATTGTCGGTGCAAGCGCCATCAGCTTACGGGTTCCGTCGGATTCATCGGAAAGGTCTAATGAGTATAGCCCCCTCTGACCGTTCCTGTCCTCGCCGTAGTGGCTGGATTTGGTACGTTTTTCGGGATTATTCGCATCTACACAGTTCTTTTTTCAGACCCAAAAGGTGTCAAAATAACTCAACGCTCCTGTTCCATTCGCCCTCTGCCTTTTCAAATGTGCATATTACATCAACTGGTTTTAGGTCGATATCGCTAACATTGCCGACTGACGTTCTGATTACGATTTTATCCACGGCTTCGGAAACAAGGTACATAGGGTAAAGCTGGTACCAATCATTGTGATAAAGTGTCGTCCCATCGATTTCATACTCTATGTTGACACGAAGATCAGTATCGATTCCGTATTCCCGCGCCATTTCACGAAGCCTGAATATACTCATGAAATTACCCTCCGGTTCGTTGAGAGGCTCATTGGTTTTTCTCAGGGTATACACAACAGGCGCAGTCGAATATTCTCCACTTTCATTCCGTGACCACAGCGGCGAGGTCATTCCACCCCATGTCATGTAAATCGTATCTGGCTCGTCGGGGCTTATCCAAATTATTGCGCTACCGCTGTCGCTTCCAATCATAAAAGCTAATGCGTGAACTCCCGCTTCGTAAAATCCAAGCATTCGAATACCCGTTTCAGTCATGACAAACGATTTCTCAGTGTCGTCAATAACAAGACGCTTCTGTTCGGGATATTCGGGAAAGCGGAAGCTGCCTTCCCACGTGCCAAAAAAGTATTTCCGAAACAGCTCATAATCGTCTGATGACTTCCATGTGGTTTGGTCTATGCAATAAGTTCCATCCTCGTCTGCACGACAACTCAGAAGCGACAGTGAAGGTTCATCAGCGCCAGACGGGGTGGCTTGGACTGTTTCTTCTGCCGCAGCGGTAATGCTGCTTTCTGCCGTAGGATGTTCTGTCTGTACATAACTTTCATCGGAAACGTTTTCGCAAGCAACAACTGATAACAAAAGTAAGGCCGTCAGAACGGTTGCTATTATTTTTTTCATAAACCACCTCAAATGTAATAAAAAATCCGTAACTTCGGATCAGCACGAGATATTATTGTGAACAATTGGAAAATTAATTCCTCATTGCTCACTCATATACAACATCATCTTTATATATGATACCACAATTGTAATTACATGTCAAGTGAAAATATCAAATCAGAAGATGATTAGGCGGTCTCCCCTTGCGAGGGGAAGTGTCACGAAGTGACAGAGGCGCTGACCGACAGACGATATTCCCCCCAGTGCTTGTATGCAGACAGCGCTTATGAATATGCGGAGTATATGAAACCGAGTGAGATTCTAAACAAAATATACTGCGTACTTGTACACATAGAAAAAATATGGTATAATAAATGCAGGGCGTTTATTATACGCACATACATTACCCGTCATGACAGCTTTGCACTTATCGACATATCGTTAATATCACACAATAAAGGAGCTAACAAATGAACAACGAAAAAACCATCTCATTCATATCCGACCGCAAGCATTACGACATACCCGAAAGCAGTATATTGTATATTTCTATGAATAAGCAGGACGCGTTTATCCACATTTCGGACGGAAGCGTGCTCAAGACGCGCATGACATTTGCTAAGATACAGCATACGCTCAGCGCAAATTTTATAAGAATAACCCGCGGGTGCCTTGTTTCAGCAATGGCTATCCACAGCGTAGGCAAGCTTATTACTCTGTCAAACGGCGAATCGCTGGAATATGCCACGCAGCACCGCAGGGAGATATTGGAGAAATTCCATGCGAAACAGCATTCGATCATAGATTTGCTTGCCGACAACGACAATCCCACTGATATTGAGGAATACCATCAGCACTACAAATGCTTTGACAACATTCCCATTGCGTTCACCGACATCGAAATGATATTCAACGAAGAAAGTCAGGCGGTGGACTGGATATTCCGCTATGGAAACGAAGCGCTTGCCAGGCTGGAGGAATGTCCGCTGGATGTACTTATCGGCAACACATTCGGAAGCATTTTTCCCAACATGGATTCAAAATGGCTGCGCAGCTACGAGCATTCCGTGCTGTATGGCGAGACTCTTGAAATAGTCGATTACAGCCCGGAGGTGGACAAATACCTGCGGATAGTCTGCTTCCCTACGTTCAGGGGACACTGCGGCTGCCTTCTGTTCGATATATCGGAAACGAATTTCTCGGTAGAAAAGACAGTCGGCGAAAAAGCAATGATGATGTATCTGAAAAAGCTGATGGAATAAAAAGTGTTAGCTGTACAGAATTGTCCAAGCAAAAGCGCAAACATGGAACGAACGGGTTTTCGTTCCATGTTCGTGCATTATTCGTTACATGCTTAGTGCTATTGGTTACAGGTGTATTGACAAATCCAAAAAACAAATGTATAATATAAAAGGTACGGATAACAGACATTAATACACTAGGAGGGTATAATGAAACTTAAACCATCAGTGAAATGGGCGATAGCCGCCGCAGCTACCGTTACAACGGTAACGGTGAGCATGGGCGTGATAGCAAGCGCTTACCCCTATGACCAGGGCGTCACTTCCGGAGACGGTTTCGGTATTTTGGGAGACAGTAACGATTCAAAAATCGGATCACGCCGAAATGGCTATGATTTTGAATTTACGGATCAAAAGCCTGCGCTGGAGCAGGTGGCAAAATTTGCACTGAGCGTTGATATACCTGCGCAGGCGACCATCAAATTCGGCGGGTATAATAAAGACGGCAGCAGAAATGAATTCGGTTCCTTCTCGGAAAGTGGGGGTTATAACGGCGACCTGGAATATACTCTTACTGACGATAATAAAGCCGTCATGGCAAACGGAAAGTTCTGGATGGAGCTTGAGAAAAACTCATATACAATAATTGAGTTTAAGTCCATAAAGTTCTACGACAAGAACGACCGCTGCATACTCTACGGCTGCGCGAAGCCTGACCTTAAGTGGGATGCTGATAAAAATGCGTATTACGGTCCCTGGACGTTCTATATGCTTAAAGGTCCCAGACCGGTAATTGCTGCGGGTATCCAGAATAGCGACGGCACCTACGCGATGAAGGCAGAAGTCGGGTCAGGCGGTCTGGCGATGTCGACAGTAACAAGCAACGGAGCAGACGCAGGCGCATGCACATTTACACTGAGCAACGCCGTACAGACATTCACCAAGAACGGCGCCGCTGTTACCGGTAATCAGCAGATCGCGTTCAATTCAGCCGAGGGCGCGGTCAACAAGTACAAATTTGTATGCGGTGCGTCCGTTGCTCTTAATGACGGGGTCAACAAAACTCAAGTTACGCTTTACAGCGTTGACAACGAATTGACCGTAACGCTTGCCGATAAGTTGAGGGTCGTCACAACTGGCGAGCCTCAGCTCATCGGAGATCTTCCCCCAATAGACAAGGGCGATTTTGAAAGCGCCGAAGATATCCTTGATTCGTTCAACAATGCCACCCGCGATAAAAGCGTTCCTGTTCCGGACGTTGGAGACGCCTATGTGGACAGCTCCGTTACAGACGATACCGCGCTTTTCAGCAGGGTTCGGATCCACGGCGCGGACGGCAGCAGGGACGTAATTGCAAAGGTGGTTTACGACAAGGTTCTGGGCTTTGACCCCGATTCGCACAAGGCGCAGACAATCAAGCTGAAGGCTTATGTCGAAGCGAATGACATTGAATTCCTGAACGGACCAGTCGAGTTTGAGAAGGAGATAAATTGCAGCGCCGATTATATCGACACCGTTACAATCAGCAAGCAGCCCAGGACAGACTATGAATACCACGAGGCTCTTGACCTCTCTGGCGGCGAGCTGACGATCACCTACGACAGCGGCCATACTGAAATCGTACCCATGACGGACGAAAAGGTTTCTGCAAGCGGATTTTACGGCGCTAACGGAGAGTTCCCTGCCGAGAATTCCGAGGTTGAGGTAACAGTTACCTACACCGCCGAGGAAGGCGTTTACGACCCTGCGCACGAGGGCGGCGCACAGTTCTCAAGTACATTTAAGGCAAGAATCAAAGAACTTTCTACGCTTGACGCTCCTGTTATCGATCCCAACGGCGGCTCGTTCAGCGAGTCCTGCAAGGTAAGCATTACGGCACAGGAGGGCGCGACGATCTTCTACACCACGGACGGTACCGATCCTACGGCGGACAGCAATAAGTACACGGCTCCCTTTACAATTACGGAAGACGCGACCGTAAAGGCAATCGCTATAAAGGAAAACTGCCGCGACAGCAAGATCGCATCCGCTAAGTTTACCAAGCGTTCCAGCGGCGGCAGTGGCAGTGGCAGCAGCGGCGGTGGCAGTGGCAGCGGCGGCAGTGGCAGCAGACCCACAACTTCCACCAATCCCACTATCGGCGGTTCATCAAAGAGCTGGAGCGACATTGCGGCTGACCTTGAAAAGCTCGCAAACGGTTCGGAGGTTACAATTCAGCTTAACGGAAACACTGCCGTTCCTGTTGAGGTGATCAAGGTAATCGACAACAAGGATCTTAAAGTACACTTTATAGTTGACAGCTCTCGCGGCTGGTTCGTTAATGGTGCGGAAATAACCGCTCCTGCAGTGGCAGATTTCACCTTCATCAGGACCGCAAGCCAGAAACATGACGGTCTGCGTGGAATTGAGGGCATGCAGTTCAGGACCAACAACACAGGAGTTCCCACGGGTCTTGAAATCGCGTTCAAATCTGAACACGCAGGCAAGTTTGCGAACCTCTATAACTCCGTTGACGGCAAGCTAGTATTCGTGGCATGCGCTAAACTCGGTGCGGACGGTAAGCTATTCCTTCCGGGCGTCACCGAAAAAGGCGATTACATCGCAATGCTCTGCGAATTCAGCGACCTTCAGGGCGATATGTCCAACGACGGCATTCTGAATGCAGTGGACGCAAGCGCGATACTCAAGGATATTGTTGGTCTGGAAAGCGGCGCGAACCCGCTTATGGCAGATTTCAACGGTGACGGAAATGTCAACGCTGTGGACGCTTCTTCAATTCTGAAAAAAATAGTTGGTTTGATCTAAATAGCTTTTATCCTCCCCTGCCAGCGCAGGGGAGGATTTTTCATGTTGATTTCTAATATAATGAAACCTCTAAAAACCAGTGTGAAAAGCAAAAATGGACAGTATATGCCAGCTTCTGAGAAACCCTCCTCGTAAGTCTATAAGCCTTACGAGGAGATGCAACACGATGTTGCAGAGCGAAGATGGCGCGCACTGCCCATTTTTGCTGACATGAGGTTTTTAGAGGTGACCTTATACAACATCAAACCGGTACTGCTTTTAACATTCATGAAGCAAATTGCTACAATTAGGAAGAAACCATTGACAAATCAAAGCTGAAATGGTAATCTTTTAAAAGAGATAACCTCTACAAACCGGGACACGAGCAGATTTCGCACATGACTTATATCAGATGTCAGATGTCAAACTGCGGTAATACTGTATGTATTTAAAATTTGACAACAAGCAGATGATGAACAAGGAGCGAAGCGACGTTTCGTGGTAAGTCAAATCTGCCGTGAAGGAGGTTTTTAGAGGGTATCAAGGGAAATGGGCAGAGTGTGCCGAATTGCAGGGGGAGCGATGAAGCAGGCGGTACGCTATATACATTTTTATAGGCGACCATACAGAAATGTGCATTATTTTTTTCTAAGCTGTATCGTCTGAAGCGTGATCAACGGGAGGAAAAAGAATGAAACGATTTACCAGTATTTTCACGGCGGTTGCCGTCGCTTTAACTCTGATGATGTCCGTTATGCCGATGACGGTTTTCGCGGCATATAAGCTTACCAAAAATGACGGAAGTGCTATTCCGGCAAGAATAGACGTTGGTGAAAGCTTTAATATCAAGGTTGACGGTGCGAAAGTTTATTTTTATTCGGATAATAAAGAAGTGGCGACAGTCGGCAAAAAAAACGGCTTGCTTACTGCGGTAGGTCCGGGAAGCGTGAAGATAAATGGCGTGAATCAGTCCACGGGAAAGACTATTGCCACAAAAACCATTAACGTTTGTCTGCGTGCGACAAGCGTCACGCCGTCTGAAAGTGAAATATACCTTACAGACATAGGAAGCACTGCGGAGATTTCCGTGGTTCTGACTCCGTCAAACTCAACGGATATTATCAGATATGTCAGCGACAACAAGGATGTTGCAACCGTTAACATGAAAACCGGCGTTGTGACCGCTGAGGGCGAGGGTACTGCAACCATTACGATCTATTCAAAAAGAACTGCCGCCTCATCCGCAGATGATGAGGGAACCCTGACAGCCACAGTCAGGGTGACAGTCGGAAAATTCCTGAGCAGCGTTTCAGCGCGCACAGACCAGACGATAGAGGTAAAGTTCACCCAGGGAGTCAGCAGTCTGACGGCTGACGAACTTATTCTGCAGGAGTCTTCTGCGACGAGTTGGATGAAAATCAAATGCGTGACGAAGCTCAGTTCTGACACTTATCTGATACAAGTGGAGTCGAAATATAAGATGTCGGATAAAAAATACACCCTTACGATGAAGAAAACCGGCAGCAAGCTGGAGTTTAATGGCACGACGAATACCTGCGAACATAACTGGCAGGAGACCGGAGAGATACCCGCTAACTGCACCGAATGCAGACAGATAATTATGACGTGCAGCCTGTGCCAGATGAAGAAAAATGTGCCGGACGAAACTGTAAAAGCGCTTGGGCATATCGAAACTAAAATAGTAGTAGTCAGACAGCCGACCTGCACAGTAAATGGCGTTCAGTATTATGTCTGCGATCGCTGTGGGAGAGCCATTGATTCATTGATTGAGAAGCTGCCGCACAATTACGTTGAAACCAGTCAGCGCATTCCGGCTACCTGTGTGGAGCCTGAATATATCGTTATGAAGTGCTCCAGCTGTGACGCAATCGAGAAGCTCCCGGTTGCAGGCGAACTTAAGGACCACAGTTTCGATGAAAATGGGATATGCACTGTTTGCGGAGTTTACCGTATTTCAAATGAAGACGAGCTTTTCAGGTTCTCCGAAGCCGTTAACGGTGGAAAAGTGAATATCAATGCGCTGATGACCGACAATGTAGTATGCACCCGCGCCTGGACGCCCATAGGCACATACAAGAACCGCTACATGGGAACATTCGAGGGTCGTGGGCATACAATAAGCGGACTTCACGCTGACACCAGCAATAATGTAGGTCTGTTTGGCTTCATAGGCTCAGACGGCTCAGTTTCGCAAGTCGGTCTAATTGATTCGTCTGTCACGGGAAAAAATGAGGTCGGCGGTATCGCCGGGCGAAATTCAGGCACAATAAGCAACTGCTTTTCCATTGTGGAAATTAAGGCAGATTATTACTTCGGCGGTATCTGCGGCACGAATTACGGAACTATCGAAAACTGCTACAGCATTGTTAAGATGGAGAGCAAGCAAACCGGCGGCGGAGTATGCGGCAGTGAAACATACACCAGCAAAATTTCAAACTGCTATTATAACAGCGATATATACAGATTTAACAATGGCATCGGCACAGGCGTTTCCACATTTGACATGATATCTGAAAATGCTCTGACGCTGATGAAGCTTGACGATAAGATATGGGACGTCAAGCCATACGACAGCACGACTTTATATTTCCCGGGTTTTAAGGACACGTCCGTTTTCCCGGCTTATGAGTATGACGCAAGACTTACTATCGACTGCGCCGGGGCTGAACCGTTTACCGTTGCAGACGTACTGGAATTCACGCTTGACGCGCAGATAAAACTCGGCGAAAGCTTCGGTTATTTCTCGGTACTTTCCGATGGCAACGCTGATAAGCTGGAGCTTTATTCTGACAATGTGAAGCTTTCCGCAGGCGTGACATATGATCCAGACGGCGCTGAAGCCGAAGTCGCCGACAAGTTTGAACCCGGGGAGCGTTCGTTTGTTGTGAAGTTCACCGGAAATGCATTGTTTGACGGAAAGACTGCGGAAAAAACGATCAATCTGGTTCCTGTCGAACTGACTGTTTCCGACTTTGTTTTCAGCGCTCCGATTCTTCCGGTTGAATACAGCGGTATTGCGCATACTGCAAGCGTAGTTCCTGCGGCTGGTGTGACCGGAGTCGGTAAGATAACGGTGAAGTATTTCGATGAGAACGGCGGCGAAACTCAGCCGATATTACCCGGCGTCTATACTGTAAAAATCGACGTTGAAGCAGGGAGCGTGTATCCCGCTGTTAATGGGCTTACCGATGAAAGCTGGAAATTCACCATCGGAAAGACGATCATCACAGCAGATGATATCAGATTTACGCCGCCCCCAGAACTCAGCTACAGCGGCAGCGCAAAGGCGGCTTATGTGACATCAGACCGTCTTCCGGAGGAAGTAAACAAGCTTCTGGAAGTGAAGTACTTTGATGAAAACAACAACGAAGCCGAGCCGATAACTCCCGGAACCTACACCGTCAGCGTAAGCGTGAATGAATCCGACAACATCGCCGGAACGACAGTTCCGTTTACTTCCGGTGAATGGTGCTTTACTATCGTGAAAGCGGTAAAAATCATTCCGGATGTAGAACTGCCCTATATATGGACGGACGCAGGCTATAAGTCGGTGGAAATAAAAGGACTGCCTGACGATACCGGCGACATGGAAGAACCGGTTATTGCGATAGATGACCCGGCAGAGGACGTATTTACTCCGGATTCTGTCTCTTTCAGCAATGGCTTCATTAATTTCAGGCTTCCGACAACTGATTCATCACATGTTGGAAAATCCTCAAAAATAACCATAACACTGAAGACGCAGAATTACAAGGATATGACATTCTCGGTCAATATCCTGATCACTGACAAAAAGCCGCAGCAGGCTCCGGAATGCGTGGCGTCCGTTCAGCAGGTGAGCACAACATCTTTCAATGTAGTAATAGAGCCGATCGACGGCGCGGAATACAAATTCAACGACATTAGCTGGAGCTTAAATAATGTGCGTCACTTTGTTGACCATGACACGGAAGTTGTTGCATATATCCGCATGAAAGAAACCTCAGAGTATTCCGCAAGCGACGCAGCGTCAGCTACCATCAGAACCGGTCACGGTGAGCTTACTCATCACGAAGCGGTTTCCTCCACCTGCACCGTAAATGGAAATATTGAGTACTGGTCATGCGACTGGTGCCAGAGATATTTCAGCGATCCTGACGCGAAAAATGAGGTCAGCCTTGAAAGCACGGTGCGTCCACTCGCAAAGCACATTTCAGGCGAACCGAAAGAAGATTACAATGATTTCAAAGAAGCCGAATGCGGGATACCCGGATACCGTACCGAGGTAATTTACTGCACTGTGTGCAATGAGGAGCAGTCAAGGACAAGAGTAGATATTCCCGCCCTGGAGCATAAAACCAGCAAAATACTGAGAGACAACGAAGTGCCTGCAAAGTGCGAAGCACCTGGTTCTTATGATGAATATACAAAGTGCTTGCGGTGCGGTATCGAGCTTTCCAGAGATACCGTGACAGTACCCAAACTGGGGCACATCTGGTCTGCGGAATATCAGAAAGACCGGAACGGCCACTGGCAGATCTGTGAAAACTGCAGCCAAGTCTCCGAAGTTCAGCCGCACATTTCCGGCGGTCCTGCGACTTACACCTCCCCGGAGATATGCACCGTGTGCGCTTATGAAATAACACCGAAAAAAACAAGCGGCGGTTCGGGCGGAAGCTCCGGAGGATCAGTCGGCTCCGGCAAGGGCGGCGCGGAGAAACGCAAAGAAACTCTGCCGTTCATGAATGGAGGCGACGGAAGCTGGAAAGACATCGCGTCAATGCTGGAAGAACTTGCACCGGGAAGCAGTGCGGTCATCGAACTGAACGGCAATACCGATGTTCCGGAAATGGTATTCGCTGCGATGGTCAAAAACAGCCTTACGGTTGAGTTTTCGCTTGACAGCACAAAGAGCTGGGTGGCTGACGGATCAAGGCTCAATGCTATTTCTGACGCGGATTTTTCCATTCTGCCAGGGAACAATGATAAGAGCAGCCTGCGCGGAATTCCGGGCGCTGATCTGAAAATTTCCGGCACGGTTATCCCCGCCGTTTTAAAGCTGAATTTCAGAAAACAATTTGCGGGTTATTTCGCAAATCTTTACAGACAGGTCAACGGGAAACCGAAGTTCCTGAAATGTGCAGGAGTTGGCGAAGACGGCTCTGCTATACTGTCCGGCACAGATTCGAAGGGCGAATATATCGTTATGGTGTGCGCCTACAGCGACCTTCCCGGCGACATGAACAATGATGGCGTGCTGAATGCGTTGGACGCGTCTGCTGTGCTGAAATACATTGTTGGAATGGGGACTGCCGCAAATCCGGAGGTTTCCGACCTTAACGGAGATAAAACCGTCAACGCGCTTGACGCTTCTGTTATTTTGAAAAAAGCAGTAGGTTTTTAAATAAAATGAACACTCCCGGAGCTGGCTTCAGCTTCGGGAGTGTTTTATTGTATATCGAACCACCCGGCAAAGGCGGCTCAGTATTAATATGGTGCCGGTAGCGGGGGTCGAACCCGCACGGTATCGCTACCAAAGGATTTTGAGTCCTCCTCGTCTGCCAATTCCAACATACCGGCTCAGACTCCGGATCCACCGGAGAATACAGTTATTGTACCACAAAATGACGGCTTTGTCAACAGTTTTTTTCACATTCAGCGGAGTGCAGCGAACTCAACTGACCGCACGCCGCCGCGATGTCACCGCCGAACTCCCGCCGCATCGTGACCGAGACCCCGCGCTTCTTGAGAACATCGTAGAACGCCATGATACGCTCCCGGCTGCTTCTTGTGAATCCGCTGTCGTTGCCGTTGTAGGGGATTATGTTGACGTAGAATTCCCTGCCCTGCGCGCCGTAACCGACCAGCCCGGCGAGCTCCTCTGCCTGCTCCGGCGAATCGTTTACGCCGGAAAGCATGACGTACTCCAGCGTTACCCTGCGGTTGTGGAGACGTGCGAACTCCCGAGCCGCCGCGATGACTTCCCGCACCGGATAACGTCGGTTCACGGGCATTATCTCCGAGCGGAGCGCGTCGTCAGCCGCGTGGAGGCTCACAGCAAGGCTGCATGGGTGCGGAAGCTCCGTCCACGCCCTGATCCCCGGGATTATCCCGCATGTCGAAACCGTAACGTGCTTCTCCCCGAGCGCCAGCGCCTTGTAATCCACGCAGTTGGCGCAGAAATCCCGCACCGCGTCGAAATTATCGAATGGCTCGCCTATCCCCATGACCGTCACGCTGTGGATATCCGCGTAGCACTCCCGGCGGATTTTCATCACCTGAGCCATTATCTCCCCGGCGGTGAGGCTGCGGCGCTTCTTGAGCCGTCCGCTCTGGCAGAACGCACAGCCCATCGCGCACCCTACCTGCGTGGAAACGCACACGCTCCCGCCGTACGCCTGCCGCATGAGAACGCTCTCGACAAGGCTTCCGTCCGGATATTCCAGCAGCAGCTTCTCCGTGCTGTCGTCGCCGCTGCGGGCGACCGTTTCAGGTAGCTCCATCGTGAATTCCTCCGACAGCGCGGATATCACCCTCTGCGCGAACGGAAGCTCCGAAAAATCTCTCAGACCGCGCTGATAGAGCCGCTCGAGCAGTATCGCGGCCTTCGCCGGATTCTCTCCCCGGCTGCTGAACCAATCCTCAAGCGCCGGGCGCGTCATTGACCAGATGTCCATTTAACCCTCCTGAAAACGCAGTCCCTGAATGCTGTCGAGCTGCTTCTGCCGCCTCATTATGCCGCCCAGTACCGCACGCTTGTCGAGACTCCACAGCGGGGCAAGCAGGGAATCCCGGCCGCCATCGCCGGTGAGCCTTTCTATCACGGTTTCCGGGGGGAGCAGCTCCAGCTGCCTTACCACCGTGCCGATGTAGTCGTCGCGCTCCATCGGCTGGTACTTTCCGGACTCCCACAGCCCCGCGAGCGTGGTGTTTTTTATGACGTGCAGCAGATGTATCTTCACCCCGTCCGGGCGCATTCCTCCGAGTATCTCTGCGGTCTGCTCCATCATCTCGGGCGTTTCCCCTGGAAGCCCGTTTATTATGTGCACGCAGATACGCAGCCCGGCATTCCGAGCCGTTTCGAATCCCCTGACGAACTCCGCGAAGTCATGTCCGCGGTTGATGAGCCGCGCGGTGGAGTCATGCGCGGTCTGTAGCCCAAGCTCCACCGTGACCGGAACGCCAAGCGAAGCGAGGAACTCTGCGCGCTCACGGTCGAGACAGTCGGCTCGGGTCGCGATTGAGATGCCGCAAATTTCGCATTCCAGAGCCTCGGAGTAGACCTCCCGCAGCCGGTCGAGCGTACCGTAGGTGTTCGTGTGCGCCTGAAAATACGCGATTATCCCCGCTTCCGGGTGAACCGCATGGATACGCTCCGTCTCGCGAAGGATCTGCTCCCGCACGGAAAGCTCCGGCGCCGTGAAGTAGCCGCTGCCGCCGGAGCAGTAAACGCACCCTCCAACGCCGCATGAGCCGTCGATGTTCGGGCAGGTGAAGCCTGCGTCCACGACGGCCTTGTAAACGGGTCTGCCCCAGAACCGCCGGTTGTGGTATTTCAGCGTGTGGTAACGGCTTCCATCATCGGAAAATGCAAACTTTTTCGGCATGGGAACACCCCTTTTCTGAATAACTCTATGTAATTATAGCATACCCTGCGGATTTCGTCAACCTTATGTAAATTCTCAGATGTGTACCAGTCGAGAAAAGCGCATAGGTCAGCGGAATTTCCAGAACATTTCCATTTAATGGATTTACATTGCGTACATAAATTTGTGATTTATCACGAAAATACCTGCCCTGATTTGTGCAAAACTTAATTTTATTATACCTTGACAAATGTTTCAGAAAACTATATAATAGATTTATCGTCTTTTTCGATACAAGATATTGTGTTATTTTATTTCATTTTTTAAAAAGGAGCAATCAAAATAATGGCAATGATAACAATGATAAAGAAGCGCGACGGACGCCAGGTACCCTTCAACATAGAGAAGATCGCCAACGCTATCTTTAAGGCAGCCCAGACAGTCGGCGGCAAGGACTACAGCGAAGCTATGGAGCTTGCGGACAAGGTGTGCCAGCAGCTCTCAGAAGAGGTTATAGGCAGGGATCCCTCCGTTGAGGAAGTACAGGATATGGTAGAAAGAGTGCTCGTCGAGCAGGGTCACGCAAAGACCGCCAAGGCTTACATACTGTACCGCGCAGACCGCACCAGGGCGCGCGAGATGAACTCCACCCTGATGAAGATATACGAGGATCTGACCTTCATGTCCGCGTCTGACTGCGACATCAAGCGTGAAAACGCCAACATCGACGGCGACACCGCAATGGGTACCATGCTGAAATACGGCAGCGAAGGCGCCAAGCAGTTCAACGAGATGTACGTGCTCGACCCGAAGCACTCCCAGGCGCACATCAACGGCGATATCCACATACACGACCTCGACTTCCTGACGCTCACCACCACCTGCTGCCAGATAGACCTGCTCAAGCTGTTCCACGGCGGATTTTCCACCGGTCACGGATACCTCCGCGAGCCGAACGATATTTCCAGCTACGCGGCGCTTGCGTGCATTGCCATTCAGTCTAACCAGAACGACCAGCACGGCGGACAGTCCGTGCCGATATTCGACTACGCCATGGCGGAGGGCGTTAAAAAGACCTTCCGCAGGCTGTACACCACCAACCTTGCGAAGGCGGTAAGCTTTACCCTCGGCATTGAGGATTACACCGAGGTGCTTGAGGAATTCAAGCTCATCGCAGGCGATATCGCCAAGGAATACGGACTGTACCCCAGCCTCCAGAACAACGACGAATACAAGGCGAAGGAATGGGAGATCGCGTCCGCGAAGTACGGCGACGAGTTCTCGCACCTCCAGGACAGAGCTGAAAAGCTCGCCGAATCCGAGACCGACCGCGCGACCTACCAGGCAATGGAAGCGCTCATTCACAACCTGAACACGATGAATTCCCGCGCCGGCGCGCAGAATCCGTTCTCCTCGATAAACTACGGCACCGATACCTCCCCGGAGGGCAGAATGGTTATCAAGAACGTAATGCTCGCCGAGGAACACGGTCTGGGCAACGGTGAAACTCCGATCTTCCCGATACATATTTTCAAGGTCAAGGAGGGCGTCAACTACAACCCCGGCGACCCCAACTACGATCTTTTCAAGCTTGCTATCCGCGTTTCCGCAAAGCGCATGTTCCCGAACTTCTCGTTCATCGACGCTCCGTTCAACCTCCAGTACTACAAGCCCGGCGACTACCACACCGAAGCCGCTTACATGGGCTGCCGCACCAGAGTTATCGGCAACATTTACGACCCAAGCCGCGAGATAGTCACCGGCAGAGGCAATCTCAGCTTCACCACCATCAACCTCCCGCGCCTTGCCATCGAGGCTCACGGCGACATCGACAAGTTCTACGCTTCCCTTGACGAAATGATGGATCTTGTCGTTGACCAGCTCTTGGCGCGGTTCAGGATACAGTGCAGCAAGCATGTAAGGAACTACCCGTTCCTGATGGGTCAGGGCGTCTGGATAGATTCAGAGAAGCTCTCCGAGAACGACAGCGTTGCCGAGATACTCAAGCACGGCACCCTCTCCATGGGATTCATCGGACTTGCAGAGTGCCTGAAGGCGCTCATCGGCGTACATCACGGCGAATCCCCCGAGGCGCAGAATCTGGGTCTTGACATCATCACCCGCATGAGAAAACGCATGGACGACGAGAGCGAAAAGACCCGTCTCAATTTCAGCCTGCTCGCAACTCCCGCAGAAGGACTTTCCGGCAGATTCGTCCGCATGGATAAGAAGATATACGGCGAGATCCCCGGCGTTACCGACCGCGAGTATTACACCAATTCGTTCCATATACCGGTTTACTACAACATCAGCGCTTTCCGCAAGATCAAGCTTGAGGCTCCCTACCATGCGCTGACCAACGGCGGCCACATCAGCTACATCGAGCTTGACGGCGACCCGCTGAAGAACCTCGACGCATTCGAGCAGATAGTCCGCTGCATGAAGGAGCAGGGCATCGGCTACGGCGCGATAAATCACCCGATAGACCGCGACCCGAAGTGCGGCTACACCGGCATCATCGACGACGAGTGCCCCTGCTGCCACCGCAAGGAAGAGGAAATCGCGTTTGAGCGTATCCGCCGCATTACCGGCTACCTGGTAGGCACGCTTGACAGATTCAACAATGCAAAGCGCGCCGAGGAATCCGACCGCGTAAAGCACGGAACTTCCGAGGAATAATCCAAAATCGAACCATCTGCTGTGCGGGGTGACAAGCTCCGCACAGCTTAGAACGTCGAAAAAGTCACTAAAGTGACTTTTCCGCCGAAACATCCCAGCCGCGCGCACGTCTTGGCGGCTTTGCCGCCAACCCGCACACTTGCTGGGATAGAAGTGTTTTTTGCCTCGGCAGAGCTGAGGCAAAAAACGGATTTCAAATGCCCGCTTCGCGGGCAAAAAGATACTTTTTTCGACAAGCTGTTCTGTGCGGGGTGACAAGCTCCGCACAGCTTTTTATGAAAGGAAAACTAATGAACATTAGAATAGCAGGAACCGTAGAGGATTCCATCGTAGACGGGCCCGGGCTGCGCTTCGTGGTTTTCGTGCAGGGCTGCCCCCATCACTGCGAAGGCTGCCACAATCCCGAGACCCACGACTTCTCCGCCGGGAAGCTCACCACCACCGACGCGCTCTATGAAATGTGCATGGAAAATCCTCTGTGCAGCGGCGTGACCTTCTCCGGCGGCGAGCCGTTCTGCCAGCCGGAAGCTCTCTACGAGCTGGGGAGCCGCTTCAAAGCCGCCGGAAAACACCTGATGTGCTACAGCGGCTGGACGTTCGAGGAACTGCTAAAAAAGTCCGGGAGCGAGGAGTACGTCGGGAAACTGCTGAGCATTCTCGACGTGCTGGTGGACGGAAGGTTCGATATCTCGAAGCGCTCGCTGTCGCTGCTGTTCCGCGGAAGCTCCAACCAGCGGCTTATCGACGTCCCCGCCAGCCTTACAAATGGCGAAGCAGTGGAGCTTCCAGAATGACGGTTACAAAATTGTAATAAAAAAAATCGCCGAAACGGTTGAATTGAACGCCGGATAATGCTATAATTATTGTATATCTACATTTTCAACGAGAAAGGAAATACCGTGAACCGGCATTTAAAGAGAATCGCAGCAGCTCTGCTCTGCTGCGTTATAACGACCTCCGCCGCTGGCTGCTTCGAAAAGGACGGCAAGGACGGAATAATAAAATACGACATAGCATACAATCCCGGCAGCCTTGACCCGCAGACTGCCTCCGACGACGCGTCGATACTTATAATAAACAGCGTTTACACCGGACTCATGCGCGTGCTCCCCGATGGGAGCCTCGGGACCGGAGCCGCCGAGGACTACACAGTCACCGACGACGGTCTGACCTACCGCTTCAAGCTACGCAGCGACATCTGGTGGACTGACGTCAACAAATTCGAGGCCGCCTGCACCGCCGCGGATTTCGTATACGGATTCCAGCGTCTTTTCGACCCGCAGACCCGCGCTCCGAGGGCCTCCGAGTACTTCTGCATAAAGGGCGCGAAGGCGCTGAACTCCGGCGCGGCTTCCGATTTCTCGAAGCTAGGCGTGAAAGCCGTCGGCGACTACGAGCTTGAAATAACCCTGGAATACCCCGACCCGCGCTTCCCCGAGCTTCTCGCTGAAGCGCCCGCAATGCCCTGCAACGAGGAGTATTTCATAGCCTCCCAGGGGCGCTACGGGCTTTCCGGGGATACCACCCCATCAAACGGCGCATTCTATATCAGATCCTGGGATTTCGACCCCTACACCATCACCGACAACAATCATCTCATACTGCGCCGCAACGCGAAAAACAGCGAAACCTCCCTGGTTATCCCCTCAGGTCTGAACTTCTTCATCGAAGGCGACGAGGATTTCGTCGACGACTTCAACTCCAGCGTTATAAGCTGCATAGCAGTCGACGAGGAGCAGCTTGAGCTGCTGAGCGGCAAGTTCACCGTGCAGGAGTATGACGCGATAACCGTCGGGCTTACGCTCAACACGGATTTCGGTCTGTTCTCCGACCAGGGGTTCCGCAAGGCGCTCGCGTGCCTGGTCGACCGCGAAAAGCTCTCCGAGGGAAGCTCCCACGCCGCGGCGTACGCGATAGTGCCAGGGGAAGTCACCCTGCTCGACAAGCCCTACCGCGAGTTCTCCGGCGATAAACTGACCCCGGACTACAGCGTGGAAAAATCACAGGAATACTATCAGAATGCGCTCCCGCGGCTGGATACGAGCCTGTTCTCGGGAGCCAGGATAATCATGCGCGAAAACGAGACCGCATCGGCAATGCTGTCCGTGATAATGCAGGAATGGCAGCGCGAATTCGGGTTCTACTGCGTAGTTGAGGAGTTATCAGAGGCCGACTTCAGCGCACGGCTGTCCTCCGGCGACTATGAGATCGCCGTGCAGGAGCTGTCCGGCAGCGTGAACAGCCCCGGAGCGTACCTCCAGGCGTTCACCACCGACGGCGCAGGGAACTACTCCGGCTACCACAGCGCGGACTCCGACGGGCTGATAAAGGCTGCGCAGCGCGCCGCAGACCTCGCCGACAGCGCAAAGCTGTACGCCAGGGCGGAGCAGTCGATAATAAACGGCGCGGCGTTTATCCCGCTCTACTACAAGAATGAATACTTCTGCATAAACAAGGATTTCGCGGATATTTACTACGATCCGTTCAACAAAACAGTGGATTTCACCAACGCAAAGGCTTTTTAAATACCCGATACACCTTATACACCTGGAGATACGTAATTTATGGATAACACAAACTCAATGATGGAGCGGCTCGACGAGTTCCTGCTCGATGTTCAGAAGCCGTCGAGGTACATCGGCGGCGAGACCGGCTCGGTCGTCAAGGACAAGTCGAAGGTCGACATCCGGTTCGCGTTCTGCTTCCCGGACACCTATGAGATCGGAATGTCCCACCTAGGCATGAAGATACTCTACGGTCTGAAAAACGCAGTCCCGAACTACTGGTGCGAGCGAGTATTCATGCCGCTCCCCGATATGGAGGAGCAGATGCGCGCCCGTGATATACCGCTGTACGCGCTGGAAAGCCTCGACCCGATAAAGGACTTCGATTTCATCGGATTTACGCTTCAATATGAAATGAGCTACACCAACGTGCTGGAAATGCTCGACCTGGCAGGCGTTCCGGTGCTCGCCTCCGAGCGCGAGGGTCTGACTCCCATCGTGATGGCAGGCGGTCCCTGCGTATGTAATCCGGAGCCGCTGGTGGATTTCTTCGACCTTTTCGCCATCGGCGAGGGCGAGGAGATGAACCTCGAGCTGATGCGCCTGATGGAGGTCTGCAAGAAGGAAGGCACGACCCGGCAGGAATTCCTGCGCCGCGCCGCCCAGATCGAGGGAATATACGTTCCGTCGCTGTACGACGTGGACTACAACGAGGACGGCACCGTAAAATCGATAACGGCGAAGGACGGCGCCCCCGCAAAGGTCAGAAAGCGCATTATAAAGGACTTCGACAAGGTATACGCGCCGGATAATTTCGTCGTGCCGTTCACCCAGATAGTCCACGACCGCGCCGTAGTCGAGGTTCTGCGCGGGTGTATCCGCGGCTGTAGATTCTGCCAGGCGGGGTTCATCTACCGCCCCTACCGCGAAAAGCAGAAGGACACGATACTCGCCCAGACAAAGGCGCTGTGCGAGAACACCGGCTACGACGAGGTATCGCATCAAGCAATACAAAGGCAGCGACTGTATCAGGTG
>ERZ772897.1164-NODE-1164-length-29019-cov-5.717511_pt1 | contig 29019 bp, 25 predicted proteins | sample MGYA00512125_ERZ772897 | MGnify/ENA primary metagenome ERZ772897 (study PRJEB29015, sample SAMEA2737660) | human gut metagenome | biome: human gut; feature: human-associated habitat; material: faeces | place: China | collected 2012 ... | reverse complement strand
CTCCTTTTCATAATAAACACGTGTTTATAAATTTATAATACACCGTTTGAAAAGGTTTTACAAACATTTCTTTCTAAATTTACAATTTATTTATAAATTAATTTGTCTGTTTTTTATATTTTTTATTTAATCCAGTAATACCAATTCCTAATAATACTAATATTACTCCAAATAATGCTAAATATGATTCTTTACCAGTTTCAACCAAAGTTGAATTAGTATTTTTATCTTGTGAAGGTACTTTGTTATTAGCATTGTTATTGTTTCCACTATTGTTTGCACTATTACTATTATTATTTCCGTTATTACCATTGCTTCCATTATTATTGTTATTATCATCAATGTCATCTTTTATTGATGGATCATTAGGATTATTTGGATTATTAGTGTTATCATCATCTTCAGACTCTACAACTTCTATTAAATTTACATTATCTATATAAATTGAATGTTCTTCTGTAATTTGAGTATTATTTACAGCCCCCATAGATATAGAAAATATTGAATTTGAATCACTTTCTTCTGTCATATCAAATATAATTTCATATTTGTTATATTCATTTTCTAAATCTACTATTTGAGTATTAGCATAAGGTCTCCAATCATTATCATTACTTCCATCCCTTTGAATAGTAAACATAATTGCTCTTTTAATTGTACTCTTTGCATCTAATGATAATTTGTATTTTTTACCTTTTTCTAATTTTACTCCACTTTGCTTTAATTGAATTTTCCAATCTGCATCTCCAGTATTTGAAATATTTATTTGTGCAGCATTATTTCCATTAGATTTATCTATGATACTTGATACATCAGAAGAAATACTACTCTCTTTAAAAACTTCCCACTTAGAAAATTCATTACTGAAATCTCCATTTATTATTAATGATGTATCCATAATTTTAACATTATCAATATAAGTTACCCCTGGTGTACCTAATAAAAATTCTAAATTTCTATTTTCTAAAACATCTTGTGTATTAAATTTATACTTAAAGTTCTTTTTTTCTGTAGTTAATTCTGCTTCAAAGATTTTATTATTTATTTGAGCTTTTATTGTTTTATCTTCCTCAGCATAAGCATCAAAAGAAAGATAATATTCTTTATTTTCTGCTATTCCAAGTTCACTTTCTCTTAATATAACATCTGATAAATTTGAAGTTGATTTAGAAATACTTATCTTAAATTCTCTTTTATTATTTATATTAGTTACAGTAGCTTGTACATCTTCTATTTTAGAATCTACTTCCCAATACTTCATACGATCTTCGCCCACATCAAATGTTCCATTATACACATAATTTCCATTTGGAAGAATCGTCTTTTTATCTTCATTTACATTTTCATATTCACCTATTTTTTCTAATCTAACATTAGTTATTTCAATATCTGCTAATGAATTTCTATTTCCATAATTAAATTCAACTCTTGCATTTGCATCATCATTATCCTTCATTGTAAATTCATAAGAATACTTTTGGAATTCATTTTTTAAATCAACAGTTGTATCTTGTAATTGACGTATATATCCTCTATCTGGAGATGTAATATTTATTACCATATCCCTGTTTTCAGCAGCCCTTGCATCAAATGATAATCTATAAATATTATTTTTCTTTAAAGGTATTGCTGCTTGTACTAATTGTAAAGAATAATTTTCTTTCATGTATTTTTCAAATTTTTCTTGGCTTCCAAATGTATTATTTCTAAATGTTTCATCTAATAAATTATATGCTGAAGAATAATCTCTATTATTTAACATTTGAACCCATTTATCAATATTCATTTGTACTTTTTTCTGTGTTTCTGCTGAATCATATTCACTTTTATATTTATCTGATATAATTGTATACGTATCTAATTTTACTGTATATTTTAAAGGTGTCTCTGCATCAAATGTATAAATTATTCCTGATTTATCTTTACAAACAAATTCTGTATAATCATCATATACATTAACTAGATATTCAGAAACATTTAATCCTTCTAATTCATCAATGTTATTATTTACATATGCTTTAAATTCATTTGCATTTCCAAATCTTTTTTGTTTATATTCATTATCCAAATATTCATAAGCAACTTCTGGATTACTTAACATCATTCTTTTAAATGTTGTTAAATAATTTTTACATTGTACTTCCGAATTGATTTTAATACTTGGAATTTTATTATTATTATTTTTTGTTATTTCTACATCTTCAATATTTGAAATTTCATTAATATTATTATATTTCTTTAAAATTGGTTCTACAGAAAAGACATTATTTTTTTCATCAATATTTATTATATAATATTTATTAGCTATAAATTTATTTTTTAGTGTTTGTGTCATAAATCCATAAACAATATATTGATTGTTTTTATTATTTTCTATTAATTTAGCATCTAGTATATTAAAGCTTACATTTTCAGTTACATTATCAACATATGAATATACATTATTTTTCGTTATATTATTTTTATTTATATAATTTTCACTTAATAAATCATATATTCTTCCTTTTATATAGTCATCTCCAACAGACTTTACATTTTCACCTTTTTCATTCACAGTATAATATGCAGTATTATTTTTATTTAAAACTTCAAAATATTGTGAAATACATTTTTGAATTGTATAATAACTTGTTGTTGTTATATCACTTCTATTATCTTCTGATGTCTCACTAACAACTTCAACATTATTACTGTATATCTTATTGCCTTCATTTTTATTTTTTTTATTAATTATTAAAAGCACTATACCTATTATTAAGATTAAAATAATTATACTTATTATTAAAGTTTTTATTTTTTTCAATTTTAATCATTCCTTTTTATCTAGTTTTCCGCATATAATGCACTCTTTGATATTCCTACAATATCATCTACATTAGCCCATCCATTTGTTGTTGTACTTCCTGGATCTGAAACATAAACTTCACCAGATGAATTTATATCTAATACAGCAATAAAATGTTGTCCGTAATATTTAGTTGCTCCACCAGCTTTCAAAGTACCTGAAATTTCTACCACTACTGGTTTTCCGTTTTTCAAATGTTCTGTAATTTTGTCTGCTGTTGCTTCTCCACTTGAGCATTGTACTCCATATTCTGTAAAATGATTTGCTAAATAATTATGTCCAGCTAAACTTCCAGGATTAACATCTTTTCCATAACCTGTTAATACTATTGAAATTGATGTAATTGAACATCCTATAGAACTAATGCTTTCACCATATGGCATATACAATGTATCTTTATATGAACCTTCATATTGCTTATATTCCTTAAATTTTTTTCCGGAATTAGCTTCATATATTGACGTATAACCATCTCCATCACTTACAGATGTTGATGAACCACTTGGTTTTGTTTTTCCTTTAAATTCTTCATAATATTTTTTTGATTTTTCTAATCTAGAACTATAGCTTGCTTTGCTTGAAGGAGATTCAAAAAATCTCATAAAATATAATGTTGCATCATCTATAGTTGTAGAATTAGCCCAATCTTCGTTGGTTGAAGTTATATTCTCTTCACTAATATATCCCGCTGTTCTTTGATTTGAATAATCTGCTGCTGGACCTTGTCCACTAATTTCTGCAACTAAAAATTCTACTTGAGTATCTTCATCACTCCAATTTACTCCCTTAGATTTTGCATATTCTTGTAATTGAGTTTTTCTTCCAAAACTCCATTGAATTAATCCTATACCTTCTCCAGAACCACCTTCTATCGCATTTGGATCAAATCCACCAGACTCATAATCTATATTTCCCATAGCTCCTGCTACAGCAATTTCACTATATCCTACATCTCTTAATGCAAACCATACTTTTTCTTGAATAGTCCCTCCATAAATTCCTGTACTAGTATTAAATGAACTTGGTGCATATTCACTAAAATCAAATGACATAACTCCTGTATATACACCTGTTGCCTTATAAATAAGATAGTCTGTAATATCTACCATATTAGCTGTTTTAGGATTATTTTCCATTAAATCTTTTAACCATGAGGCTATAAGCATTTCCTTAATTGAACTTTTTCTAAATAATGTAACAAACTTTTGCTCATTTCCTTTTATCTCAGATTCACCTGCTTTATACTCATTAGAAACAGTCTCTGTATCTGTTGTTACTTTTGTTGTAATAGTTTTTTGATAATTTTTTGTAATTTCTTTTTCTCGTTCAGCTTTTTTTCCTTTGTCATCTATATATGTTTCCTTTATCGTTTCTGTTTCTGACCACTCTTCAGTATTCACACTTGTAGATTCTGATGATGTATTACTTTCCTTTACAGTACCATTTGCTTTTGCATTTTTTGAATTTTGTTCTAATAATAATTTATTGTCAAATTTAACAAACCATGTATCTGCATATATTAATTCTATTTTAGGAGATGTACTTTCAGTCACTTTTACCTGATTATCAACCTCGTGCAAATCTTCACTTTTACTTGCTACATCAATTGAATAATCACCATTATCATCTTGTTGTTTAGTTTCTGTTTCTTCATTTGTTGTTGTTTCAACTCTTGTTGTAGTAACATTATCTTCTATCATTATTACAAATTCACTATTAAGTGCAAGTTGTCCTAACTCATATGCAAATTCAGCACTCTCTGTATCAATGTACCAAAATAACATATATTCCATAGGCATTGTATATTTACTCATAATACTTTTATAATCTAACGCTGTATTATTTTTTGTAACTGTTATTTCATCACCTGAATAGCTCCAAGTTGCTGTAATAAGTTTAAAATTCGAATCTAGTGAAAATTCTTGTAATGCTTTTTTAGGATCATCTGTTAAATCTTTTTCGAATTGTTCTAATGGTACATATTTCAGATCTACAACTGTTGATGTTATTGTACTAGATATACTTTCAGTTCCATCTATCATTGTTCCATAGCCTTTATTTTCTATATTATAATACTCTAAAATACCGTTTACTACACCTTTAGCATATAATTGCAATCCTAAGTCTTGGCTTATTATTGCATAATCTTTTGTTGATGATAAATATCCTCCATTTATTGTTAAGGAAACAAAACTATCATCTTTTGTTCCTAAAGTATTTGTTGTATCAGTTTGGTCAGAACTACTTTTGTTTAATTCCATACTACCAGAAACAGCTTCTTTTAAAATATTTCCCAATTTCTTACTATCTTCTGATCCACCATCCTGATTATATGAAATTGAAACCCCACTTTCATTTTCATATTTAGTTCCATCTCCAGAACTATTAAACGCAATTCCTATTAATGCATCAACCTCTTCATCCCTTGCTTTTTGAAGTCTTCCATCATCAGAAACATTTGGATCAGCTTCAGTACTTCCTATTTGAATCACTTCAACATTTCCATAAATGCTAAATGCTTGCTCTATATATTTTGCTACTTTTACTGTTAACTCTTCTTCACTTAATTGTTTTTCATTGTTTTGAGGTGTTGGAGATTTTGCTCCAGGATTATCAGTAGAATATGCTGCCATTATTCCTATTTTATAAACTTTTTCTTCGTCAGTTACTTGACCTACAGTATCTGTGCCAGAAAATGTTACATTTTGTTTGGTTGTCTCTCCACCTGATGTATTTTTTATCTCTCCATAACTTTTATCTGGAGTAATTCTCCTAATCTTTACAGCTCCTTGAAATTGATTTACCCCTTCTGCCTTTCCACCAAGATTAGGATATTGAGTTACTAGCTCAGCTTTTACCATTTGCTTTAAAAAATCCTTTGTTAAAGGTACTACTGTTTTAGGCGTAGAATTTAATTCTTTAATTACATTGTCAAATTTTTCATCAGCATCATCTTTAAATGCTAAATAATAACCATTTTTTTCATCTCCTTTAATTTCAACTAAAGAAGTAAAATCTTGTGACATTGTATCTGAGACCACACCTGAATTTAATAATGCTGCATAAATAATTTCAGTAGTGTCTTCTCCTTCAAATAATTCTATAAGCCAATTAAATCCAACACAAATTACAGTTGTTAAAAGTATCATAGGTAATATTTTTGCCAAAAGAAATGAATAAATCACTGTCAATTTAGTAAGAACTGCATTTTTTACTTTCTTTACAGCCTTCTTTTTTACAGCTCTTGCCACATCTTGAGCAACATCATTTGCTTTTTTCTCTCCATTTTCTTCCAAAACTATCACCTCTTTTATGTAATTTTCTACTTTTTTATAGTTCTAAATCTATAATATCTTTGTATTCTTCTTTATTATTTAAATATGTATTGTAATCTTTTATTATATTATAAAATTTAATTTTTTGTATACCATTACCAACTCTATATGAATTGCTAAATTTAATTTTAATATCTTTCTTTTTTTGTTTCGAAATTATAAAATCTTCTTCTGTATTTTCATTTAATAAAGCCATAAATTCAATTCCATTATTATCAGTTGCACATATTGATTTATTATTACTATAGTCCACTAAACTAATGATATTATTAGTCGTGTTACTTACTTCCACATTAAAAATTTGATAATCCATATATACATATGAATCTTTTATTAATATAGAAATTCCATCTTTGCTTACATTTTTTTCAATTGATTTTATTTCTATAAAACTACTTACACTAATTTTATAATTGTCATTTCCTTCATCAATTATTGTTACATAATCTTGTAAATAATTAGTTGTATTATCTTTTCCTGTTGCTAACATATTATCATAAATCTTTACTAAATATATATATTCACTACTAGAAGACCAAGATTGAAAACTATATTTTTTATTACCATTAAATTTTCCATTATAATATAATTCTTCAAATATATTTTCTGACGGATATAATACCTTTTTACAATCAGAAGAAAGTAAATCATATGCTTTTTCTGGTTCTCCATTAATACAATAAGTAAAAAATTTATCGATTAAATTTCCATATGTATTTTGCTTACTTTCTGATACTGTTCCACCAGATACCATTGATTTACTTTCATTTGTATATTTTTGATTATTATTTTTTTCCTGTTCTTGAGCAATTAAATTTTTATTTTTTTCTATATTACTCTCTTTTATAGCATTATTTACGATTTGAACTAAAGTGATTGCAATAATAATTCCAATCACTATAATCCATATTTTTAATCGGTTTTGATTATAAAGTCTAATCAAATTATGCATTTATTATTTTCCTCCTATATCATAACACTTCTATTTTATATGCCTTCTCCATTTCCGTTCATAATTCCAGCTTATTGAGTATTTTTTTGTTTTCTTTCACTCTTCTTTATATTTTTATAATAATTACCTTGTCCATGTGCTTCAGCAAATAATTGCATAACCTTTTGTTGTTGTTTTGGATCACTTACTTTACTAGCAACAAATCCTTCCATTGCATTTCTCTTCTTATCATCTAAAATATAATCTTGGCTATATTTTCCTGTTAATCCTACTATATCCATCATTTGGTCATGGTTTCTACCGCCAACTCCACCATATTTGCTTTCAAGTTCTAATCCAGTTTCAATTTGATCATCACTTAAACCTGCAACTTTATAATCAAAAGCTGAATTCATAAGACTTTCTGCAGTATATTCATTTCCAGTTTTTTCTTCTAATTTAGCAGCCATTTCTTTATATTTTCTTTTTTCCTCTTCATCTTTCATAAATGCTTTTTTGGCTTTTTGGTTTTGTTCAAATATCTGTTCTTGACGAGCCCCTGCTAAACCATATTTTTCTTCTCTGTAATCATTTTTTATAGTATTTGCTGCATTACTTACACCATTTTTTACACCATTTCCAATTCTAGCTGCACCATTAAATGTCCCTTCTCCAATTTTATTTCCAGCCGCAGCACCAGCTATACTATATTGAAATGCTTTTGATGGATCTCCACTTGCTATTCCAGCAGCCAAACCTATTGCTCCTCCCATTATTGTTCCAGAAGCTTTTAAACCAGTTCTTAATCCTTTCTTTGCAAGAAATTTACTTCCTTTTATTCCTCTTTTTACACCTCTTATTGCTGTTCTTCCTAATGCTTTAGCAGTTGTATCTTTTTTATTTTTATTATTATCATAACTTAACGGAACCATTTTTCTTTCTTTTTGCTCAAAATTATTATTTCCTAATTGCTCCATTGAGTCCATATTTCTTTTTACTAAATTATCGTCTAAACTCTTATCAACATTTGAATAATTTACAGAGTCATCCTCTGTCATTTTATTCTTAAGTATACCATCTGATTCTGAGCCTTCTGTCAAAGTAGTATCTTTTTTTGAAGTTTCAATTCCTAAATTGTTTCCTTCTCCATTAAAACCTTCTAGAGTACTTCTCTTGTTTTGTCTAATTTTATAATTTTCATTTTCAGATTTTTCTTGTTGTCCTTGACCTTTTCCAGGCCCTCCTTTTCCTAGTGGTGGTGGAGCTTTTTTTCCAAGCCCTTCTAATGCTTTCATTGTCATTGCTCCTCCTGCAAAAGAACCTAATCCTCCTGCAGTTTGACCTTTATCTAATCCAAACATTTTCTTTATAAATTTCTCTGCTGGAATTAAAAATCCTATAGTAACTAATGCATAAATAGGATTATCAACTGCTAAATCCATAGCTGATGATACCATTACAGAATATAATAATAAATGAACTGGCTGTAATATAGCATTCATAATATATTCTTTAAACCACATGTTAAATGCTTGTGCCTTTCCATCTCCAGCTTTATCAATTGGATATGTCAAGGCTACTAATGGTGCAATCATTGTAAGAAACGCCATCCATAAAAACCTTTTTAAATATGTAAATGTAAACATTATTGTATATATAACTAAAACAACATAAATTATTGTATACGCGGTAGCATCTCCCCAATTATTACTTTGGGCTAAAAACCTCATATAACCAGTTAAATTAGTTTTAAAGCTAGTTGTAGAATCTCCGTTTATAACATCTACATATATTGTTGAATCCCCTAAAGAATTATTTAATAACTCTGTAACTTTATCAATAAGCATTAAAGTTCCTGCCATTATAAAATGAATTGCAAATACCAAACACAAAGCTATAAACCAATTTAATAATGACTCTTTATATTTAGCTTTTCCTTGTGCTGAAGTTTCTATTAAAATTCTAATTCCTAAATACACTAACACACACAACAATCCAACAACAGATATATTTCGAAAAGCTTTATACCAAGAAGATATTGTTGGAGCTAATTTGCTTGCATAACTTGGTGTACTTTCTCCATATACATTTGTATAACTATTTGGATGAATAAAATTAACATCTAATGCTGGGATTTTATTTGAAAATATATTTTCAGGACAATATAACATATTAGGAACTTTCCATCCACTATCAAATAATCCATTATCAAATTTACTTGAAATTTCTTCTTTCCTTGTTCCACTTTCCGTTCCATTAGAATACGCAGAACCACCATCCTTAGTTACACTAGGATCATCCCTATCAAGTATTACAGATCCATATATTTCATCTGTTCCTAACATAGTTTTATTTAGCAATCCCATTACTACGTCTCCGAAGTGAATCAACCAATTTTACTATTTCCTCTAATAATTTTCCTCCCATTTTTCCAAATATACTTGCGTTACTTTGAACTGGAATAGTAAAGTTAAAAAGTATAACTATAACTAGTGCCAATATAATCTTTTGTATATTACTCTTCTTCGTAAAAAAATTCATATTTTCCTCCTTTACTACCCTATATTTCCTGTTTTTCTACTTCTCATTTGTACTAATTTATTAATATTTGTTTCAACAAATTCAAATTCTTTTTCTGTTGGAACAATTTGAATTATTGCTGTTTCAGAACCTACTTTCAATAAGCCTTCACCTTTTAAGCAAGTAGTTAAAAATCCAGCTTCACCTTCACTTAATTTAAATACTTCTTTTAAGTACTGAATTTCTGATTTATCTTGTGCTAAGAATAATTTTGTATCAGAAGAAGTTAAAACAGCTTGAGCTTCTGGTTTTTCATAGAAGTCTTGGAATCTTTGAGAAATAATTGCTAATGATACATTTCTTTTTCTTGCACGTCTAGCCATTGTATTTAAAAAGTCTACAGCTTCTGGATATGGTAATAACATCCAAGCTTCATCAACTATAACTCTTTTTTGTCTAGCTCTTGTTCTATCTTCACTATTTTTCTTTACAAATTTTTCCCAAATCCAAGAAAGTAATATTTGTTGTGCCAATGGTCTTGCAAATCTTTCCTCTAATTGAGAAATATCCAAGTTAATAAATGGTGCTCCATCTAACAAGTCAAAAGTTGATTGTCCATCAAAATATGCCATTTGTCCATTAAATTCTCTTATATATTGTTTCATTACTTTTAATAAATAACTATAATGATAACTATAATCTTTATTTGTATTTGCTTGTGCTTTTCTTTCTAAATTCTTATACCAACTTCCTATAGTAGGCATTTCTTTCTTTTGATTGTAAAGCTTATCTCCTTGTTGAAATGTTTTTCCACTATACAAGCTACTTGGATTACTATTAATTCCGAGTCTTGCATACTCTTCTGCAACAGTTTCTGCTATTACTTGTTTTGTTAATTCATTTACTTCAGTACTTCTTGTGCTACCTCTTGCCATTGTAAGTAAGGCTTGAGTAACATCCTCTACTTTACTTTCTACATTTAAAACAGTTCTTTCTCTTCCTGTTATTTCATCTTTTACATTTTCAGGTTCTATATCAAATAAATTAATTACAGTTCTTGAATTTGGACTTAATACAACATTAATTCCACCCAAGCTTTCTGCAACTATACTATATTCACCTTCGGCATCTAATGCTAAGCTTTCTATTCCCATAAGAACAGAAGAACGTGAAATTAATGTTTTCATTGTAACAGATTTACCAGCACCAGACTTAGCAAATATAACCATATTATAGTTTGTAAGTGATGGATGGAAATTATCAAATAAAATTGGCGTTCCTGTTTGTTTGTTAAATCCAATTGGTACACCAGTTGCATGTCCAACTTCTGTTGTTGTAAATGGAAATACTGTTCCCATTGATCTACTATCAAAATCATGAGATTTTTTTATTTTATCTGTTGCAAATGGTAAATTACTTTTAAATGCTTCTTCTTGCATTCCCCATGCACTCTTTATTCCAACTAATGATTTAGACATTTCTGTTGAAAGTAATTTTGTCAATCTATCTAAATCTTCTTGGCTATATGCAAACAATGTTGAAACAACAGATGCTTCATACATTTTATTAAATCCTGCCGCAATTTCATCTCTTAATTGCTCTGCTTCATATCTTTTTTGTGCTAATGTACTTTCCCTATTTATATTACCTCTATCTGCTGCTACAATTCTTTCTGTTTCTAATTCATTTATAGTTTTATTTAATTCACTTTGAGATCTAGATTCAGCTATTGGTGTAATATATATTGATGTATTTATATCTCCGAAAAAGTATAAATCCCTAAACAATTCTGGGAATGTACACATACGTGGAAGAGCAGAAATAAAGAAACTTCTTGCATATCTTTTTACGCTTGCTATTATTTCTAAATGATCTATATGTGATGCATCTATTCCAGAAGGGGCTATTAGCTCTTTAACTGTCTTTCTTCTTAATATTTCTGGTTCTTCATTATCATTAATTAACTGATTGTTTCTTTCTTCCTCTTGTTGATTTTTTAACTTTTGTTTCATTTTCATTTCCTCCTTCCTGTATTTCTTTAATAGCTGCTTCTGCAACTTTTTCTCCTACATATTGTTTATTTTCAGACAATATAACTTGTGCCATTTTATTTATTAACTCTTCCATATCATCTTCTTTTTCTTCTGCTTGCTCTTGCATTCTTGTTTTTACTTTTTCAATTGTATTATTAGCTAAATCAATTGCTTGTCTATTAATTTCTTCATCTAAAGTTTTTAATTTTTTTGCAAATACATCTGGTGCTGTTGAATATAGACTATCATATTGTGCCCTCATTGCTCTTTCTAAGTTATAAATTTCCGCATCTTCTCTGTTATATGCCATATATAATAATTCTACTAATTCTGATGAATTTAAAATTTTCCCTTTAACAGAACATGCTGATATTGCTCTTATTATTGATTGAGCTTTTGTATATAATTCTGAAAATGCCATATTTGCTATTTCATCCTTATCAAATTTTTCTTCTGGATTTTCTTCTGAAAAATATGGGATTACAATATAATATTTTTGGTTTAAAACATTTTTATTTAAACTCATTTTTTCAGTATTTGAAATAATATCTAATCCGTATTCTACTAAGTTTCTTTGTTTTGTTAACTCATAAAAATATTTTTGTAATTCCTCTTGTGAAAATGTTTCTGATTGTTTCATTTGGTCATATCTAATTTTCATTCTATTATAATTTTCTTGTATTTCTTTAACTTTAGCTTTATATGTATTAACACTACTCTCTAAATTTACCGTTCTTGTTTGTATATATATTTGAATCGGATGTCTTAATGTATTCAAAAATTGTTGAAATCCTTCTTCAACAGATACTTTTTCCATTTGAGACATCAAATCATAATTTACCCCTTGGCATTCTACAACCATAAGATATCTTCTACCATCTTTTTGGACAATCATATTATCTGTTATAGAATCAAACTCCATAAAATCAAATATTGATTTTTTATTATATGTAATTGCTGTCTTTGTATCTGCTTTTTTCACACTAGTATTAGAATTTGTTTTATTTGAACTATTCTTCTCTTTTCTTTTATTTGAACTTTCTTTACTTTTTAATATTAAAAACACAATAGACAATATCATTAATACCGCTATTAAAAGAATAAGTATTACTCCTAAAATATTAGAAATTGCATTTGAGTCCATTATTCTTCTCCTCCTTTTTCATTTGTTATTTTTTTCTTGTTAGTATCATCTCTGTCATATATATATATTCTATTTCTATTCATTTTAAATTTAATTGCTCTTCTTATAACATCATCTATGTTCTCTCCACCTGTTTTCTTTGTTATTTCAAATGCATTTGTTTCTGGAACTTTAAGTGTTCCTATAGCAAATCCTATTAACGCCAAAAGCAACATTAATATAATTCCAACTATGTTTAATTTTACAATACTAAAAATTAAATAAAAGACAAATCCTATTCCTGCTCCTCCCATTGTATAAATCAAAGCTTTCGTTGAAAATACAAATAAAATTCTTCCTTCTCCTTTTACATTTCTTGGTAAATTATATGTACCCAATCTTTTTTCCTCCTCAGTAACAAAAAATTACATTTTTACTAAGTATAATTATAACATAAAAACTCGTAAAATGTAATATTTTTAGGCAAAAAAGGTAAATTTAATATACTTTTAATAATATTGTAATAATATTGTAATAAATTTATATATACTTTTATTTTAAAAACAAAAAAAGAGTAGTTTTTCTACTCTCTTTACTAAGCTGCTGATATTCCAGTAACAAATTGGTAAACAACTTGTGCTAATGCAGATGCTGCAAATATTAATATTGCACCAACTAAATATGGTATCATTGATTTTTTATAATCTGCTTTTTCTTCTGCACTACCCATCATATATTTAATACCTAAGATAATTAAAACAATAACAGATAATATAATACCAACTGTTTGTAAAATTCCAACAATAGATTTTCCTACATTTGCAATTTCTGTTGATCCTGTTCCATCAGTTGACCCAGTTATTTGACTAGGATCTATTGCAAAACAATTAGCTGCAACTGATACCATCATTACAATTAATAAAACTGTTGTTAATATTTTTACTAGTTTTTTGTTCATTTTTTTCTTTCCTCCTTATTTTCTATATCAACTCTCTTAAAATGAGAAATTTAATAACATTATATTCAGTATATCATATTTTGTATTTTTATGCAACTTTTTTAAAAATTTTCTATGAAAAATTTTCCATAAATTTAAATATAATTTGTGGTATTAATGAAACTGTAAATACCATAAATGCCCCTATTAAATATGGAATCATTGTTTTTTTATAATCAGCCCTCTCCTCTACACTTCCTAACATATATTTTATACCTATAACAATTAATATAATAACAGATGAAATAACTCCAACAGTTTCTATAACAGAAACTATTGTATTTACTTTTTCTAAAAAGAGTGGTGCATCTTCTCCAGTTCCCTTATATTGATTTAAATCTCCTAATCCTAAATCATCAGCCACTTTAACAATTTCATTTGTTACAGCTATTTCTGTAGCTGATGTAACATACGGAAAAATTATAGTACAAATCATTATTAATATTACAATTAAACTTATTTTTTTATTCATATTACACTCCTTATATTACACTCCTTGTAGTATTGTCACTACTAATTTCCATATAGCAAATGATCCAAATATAATCACACATCCAGCAATATATGGAATTAACAAACTTTTTATATCAGCCTTTTCTTCAACGCTTCCTAACATGTATTTTATTCCTATTATACTTCCAGAAATAACTGCTACCGCTATACCTATTGTTAATAATATATTATATATATTCCTAGAAAATGTTCGTAAATTTGAAACATCTATCCTATCCTCTTTGCCTAATCCTATAAATGAATCACCATCACTAATTACATCATCAACTCCTGCATCAGTTGTTGAAGTTGTAACATTTGGGTCTCTATAATATCTTTCTGCTTTATAAGCTTTTATTTCTGTTTTTAAATAATCCTCAATATTAGGGTCTGTTGCTTTTTCATCAGCATAAACCTTAGCCCATTTATTTCTTATTTCTGATTTATCACTTTCTGATAAATTACTATTATCATCTATACCTTTATATTTTTTTTCATCACCTTTACTTCCTCCCCAATAAACATTATTCGAATCATTTAAATATTTTTTTATATCTGAATAAGTATAATTCAAAAAATCTTCTTTTGTTGGAGATGAGTTAGAAGACTCTTCTTTATTTACTGTTCCATCTGAATTATATACCTCCGATATTATTCCATCCCTCTTTAATGCATTTTCTAAACTTTCTCCAGATAGAGATTTTCTATTCATTATAACAACCTTCACTCTTCCTAAAATTTCAAATAAATTGTTATAATTATTTATCTCCGTATTTCCCATTGCTTTTTTATTTCCCTCATCACTATACTCCTTGAAATAATTTGTAAAAACCTTATCTACTTTACTATTATCAATTTGACCATCCTTGTCAGTGCAATTACTATTAACAAATTCCGTTATAGAACTAAAATCTAAGGCATATGGTATTTCGCAAGTTTTATTATCAAAAGTTGCAGATGTTTTACCATTTACAATTACTGTATATTTTTTTTCTGTCGTTTCGCCATTACTAGAAACATTATATGAATCTTCCCTTGTAACTAGAAATTTCCAAAATTGTGCACCATATGATCCATATACTTTATTATTTATCATTATTCCAAACAAAAATACTATTAAAAATATTAATATCATTGGAAATATTTTTCTTTTATCTCTATTAATTTTCATAAAATTCCCCCTATTAAATAACCATTCTATCATAATTATACCTTATATACTTTTTTTTTACAATATTTTTATAAAAAAAGATATAAAGAAAATTCTTTATATCTTTTGGCGTAGGTGAGAGGGTTCGAACCTCCGCGCCCCTTACGAGACCTAGCAGTTTAGCAAACTGCCCCCTTCACCACTTGGGTACACCTACATAATAATATTTAATTAAAAATAAAGATATAAAAGTTTAAATTTATTAATATAAATTTATGGTCTTTTATATCTTTATAATACTTGGCGGAGAGGGTGGGATTCGAACCCACGGTAGGCTATTAACCTACGCCAATTTTCAAGACTGGTGCCATAAACCAACTCGACCACCTCTCCATTAGTTATCGCTATGTCCAGCGACAGTATATATATTAGCATTTTTTAAAATGTTTGTCAATAGAATTTTTTAATAATTTTGACTTTTTTTATAATCTCTGATATAATTAACATAATCAAACTTATACAGTTCATGCAGGAGGATATAAAATGAAAATTTTTTCTACTATTATTGTTTTACTTATTTTAGTACTATTATTTAAATTTTCGATAATTTCAATCGTTGGAATTTTTTTTGCAATACTTACTATTGCTTGCTTACTGGCCTCAATTTCTTCTTTTAAAGATGGAGAAGTTGGTTCAGGTATATTGTGGGCAATTCCAACAGTTATATTTTTAATAATAATATTTAAATAAGTATTAAAAATGAACTACAGCTATCTTATACTAAAGATAGCTGTTTTTTATTTTATATTTATTAAATTATTAGCCTCTATAGCTCTCCTAATTGCCTCTCTCTCCTCTTCTGACAATGTATATTCAGAATTACAACCTTTTACAGGTTTAGCATATATATTAGACATTTCTCTAGAATATATACCATTGAATACAATTCCATCATTATTCTCATCCAACATAGCTACTGCAAAGCTTAAATCACTTCCTGTATCTTTAAATGCACTATATCTAACCATACCAACTTTTTGAATACATTTTGCTACTTCATCATCTAAATTTTTACAGTATGATATTATTTCTGCATTTTGTCTTTCTACTCTTTCAACTCTATACATATAGTTTTCTAGGTCTTCTTCTATATTCTTTCCATTTCCTATTTTTTTCATGAATTTATTGTATTTATTTTTTAGTTTTATATTACTATATAATATAGAAATAAATCCTATAGTAAGAATTCCTACCATTATTGATAACATTAATAAAAAATTATCTGTTCTTAAAAAATCTATTATTCCTTGCATTTACGTCCCTCTTTCTTCTGTTTATTTCATTAGATTTAATATTCTTTCTAAATCGTCATTTGATGCGTATTCTATTATTATTTTTCCTCTTTTTTTACCAGGATTTAGTTTTACTTTTGTTCCAAAAAAGCCTTGGAATGTGTTTTCTATATCTCTGTATAATATAGCATTTCTTTTTAATTGTTCTTTTGATACTTGTTTTTTGTTTATTTCTTTTCCTGTTTGTTCAACTTCTCTAACAGTTGCTCCTCTTTCCAACATGTTTATTGCTGTTAGATATTGTTTTTCTGGATCTGTTATAGAAAGTAATGCTCTACAATGTCCTTCTGTTAATTTTCCTTCTTTTGCCATTTCTAATACACGTGGCTCTAGGTTTAATGTTCTTACTGTGTTTGCAATTGCACTTCTACTTTTTCCTAATTTTTTTGCTATTTCTTCTTGTGTAAGTCCATATGTTGTCATTAAATTTTTAATTCCTAATGCTTTTTCATATGGATTTAAGTCTTCCCTTTGCATATTTTCTATTAATGCTATTTCATTATTTTTTCTTTCATCATCTTCTCTTACAATTGCTGGTATTTCTGTAAGTCCTGCAAGTTTACTTGCTCTCCATCTTCTTTCTCCTGCAATTATACTATAATAACCATCTTTTTTTGTTACAACTATTGGTTGTATTAATCCATATTCTTTTATTGATTCTGCTAATTCTTCTAATGCTTCTTGATTAAAGTTTTTTCTTGGTTGTTCTCTATTTGGTTCTACTTCTATTATTTTTAAGTTTTTTAATATATCTGTTTCTTGTGCTTTTTCTTCTTCTGGAACTGGTCCAAATAAGGCATCTAATCCTTTTCCTAATCCTGTTTTCTTAGGCATTTTTATCACATTCCTTTCATATTTTATAACATATGTTTAGCTTTTCTTTCGACTTCATTTATTTTTAAAAATTCTTTTGTAAATTTTTCATAACTTTTAGCACCTTTTGATCTTGCATCATATTCTGTTATTGGCATTCCATAACTTGGTGCTTCACTAAGTCTTACGTTTCTAGGTATTACTGTTTTATATACTTTATTATCAAAGTATTTTTTTACTTCTTTTACAACTTGGTTAGATAGGTTTGTTCTTGCATCATACATTGTAAGTAATGCCCCTTCTATTTCTATGTTTTTATTTAAATGTTTTTTTACTAAGTTGATTGTGTTTATAAGTTGTCCCAATCCTTCTAATGCATAATACTCACATTGAACTGGTATTAATACACTGTTTGCTGCTGTAAAAGCATTTAATGTAATTAGTCCTAATGATGGTGGACAATCGATTAAAATGTAGTCAAATTTACTTTTTACTTCTTCTAATTTTTCTTTTAATCTTTGTTCTCTTGACATCATTGAAACTAGCTCTACTTCTGCTCCTGCTAAGTTGATGTTTGATGGACATACAGATAAATTTTTTATTATTGTTCCTTCTATTGCTTCTTCTATCTCTGTTTCTCCAACTAATACATCATATGTAGAAAATTCTACATCTTTTTCTGCTCCAACTCCGCTTGTAGCATTCCCTTGAGGGTCTGCATCTATTAGTAATACTTTTTTACCTTTTTTCGCTAAAATTGTACTTAAGTTTATTGTTGTGGTTGTTTTTCCTACTCCACCTTTTTGATTTGCTACCGCAATTATTTTTCCCACAAAGCTCGCCTCCATTTTATAGTAAATATTAATTTATTTGTTACATTTGTTATCTACATATATAATATAAAATATTAGAAAAAAAGTCAATGAATTTTACGAATTTATATTAATTTTTTTCATTATTTTTATTTTTTGTTTTGTATGAAAAAAAGATAGACTTTTTCAAGTCTATCTTAATGGCTCTTTTGCAGGTGTTCCTGGCTTTCTTGGGTATTTTGCAGGTGTCGCTTTTACTTTTTTTATATTTATTATATTACGTTTTATATCTGAATCTGGTAAATAAAATTCTTCTATTTCAACAATTTTTCCACCTAGTATTTCTATTGCTTTTTTGCTTTCTTTGCACTCTTCTTCTATATTGCTTCCTTTCATACATATACATTTTCCATTATTTTTAGTTAATGGTAATAAATATTCAGAAAGCACTGTTAAATTTGCTACAGCTCTCGCTGTTACAATATCAAATTTTTCTCTATATTTTTTATTTCTTGCAAATTCTTCTACCCTTGCATGAATAGTATTTATTTTTTCTAGTCCTAATTTTGAAATAACTTCATTTAAAAAGTTTATTCTTTTATTTAAGGAATCTACTAATGTTACTTCTACCTCTGGTCTATATATTTTTATTGGAATTCCAGGGAAACCAGCTCCTGTACCAACATCTACTATTTTATTGTTTTTCTCTATGTATTTATTTATTGTTAATGAATCAATAAAATGCTTTATTATTATTTCTTTTGGTTCTGTTATAGCTGTTAAGTTTATTTTTTCGTTCCATTCTATTAATAAGTTCATATATTCAAAAAATTGCTCTAATTGTTTTTCATTAAACTCTATATTAATTTTTTTTGCATTTTCATTCATTATTTCTTTAAATTCATTTATTTCCATTATTTTCAATCCTTTAATTATTTTTATTTACTTGTAAATATATTAATAATACAGATATGTCAGCAGGAGAAACTCCTGAAATTCTTGAAGCTTGGCCTATAGAACGTGGTTTGAACTTATTTAGTTTTTGTCTTGCTTCTAAGCTTAATCCCTTTATTTGTTCATAGTCTAACTCTTCTGGTAATAATTTTGTTTCTAATTTCTTAAATTTTTCTACTTGAGCTTCTTGCATTTTTATATAGCCTTCATATTTTATTTGAATTTCTACTTCTTCTTTCTCTTGTAGTGTTAATTCTGGTCTATTTTCATCTATTGGAGCAAGTTTATTATAGTCCAATTCTGTTCTTTTTAATAATTCTGACATCTTTGTACCTGTTGATAGCTCTGTAGTTCCGTATTTTTTTAGTAATTCATTTACTTTTTCTGTTGGTTTTACAGTTTCATTTTTTAATCTTTGAATTTCTTTTTCAATATTGGCTTTTTTATTTAAAAATTTTTGATATCTTTCATCTGAAATCAATCCAACTTCATGTCCTATCTCTGTTAATCTCAAATCTGCATTATCTTGTCTTAAAAGTAGCCTATATTCAGCTCTAGAAGTCATCATTCTATATGGTTCATTTGTTCCTTTTGTTACAATATCATCTATTAATACACCTATATAACCTTGACTTCTATCTAAAATTACTGGTTCCTTTCCTTTTATTTTTTGTGAAGCATTTATTCCTGCAATTAATCCTTGACAAGCAGCCTCTTCATAGCCAGATGTTCCATTTGTTTGACCTGCCATAAATAAACCATCAATTCCTTTATATTCTAAGGAAAGCTTTAAATTTGATGGATTTATACAATCGTATTCAATTGCATATGCAGACCTCGTAAATTCAGCATTTTCTAGTCCTGGTATTGTTCTATAAAAAGCAATTTGTACTTCTTCTGGTAAAGAAGAGCTTAGTCCTTGTATGTACATTTCATCTGTGTCCATCCCTACTGGTTCAACAAATGCTTGATGTCTTGGTTTATCACTAAATCTAACAACTTTATCTTCTATAGATGGGCAATATCTAGGCCCTGTTCCTTCTATTTTACCGGCATATAATGGTGATCTATGTAGATTATCTCTAATTATTTTATGTGTTTCTTCATTTGTATAAGTTAGATAACAATCTACTTGTTTTAAATCTTTCACTTCATCCTCAAAAGAAAACGGAACTATCTCTGTATCGCCTTTTTGAACTTCCATTTTACTAAAGTCAATGCTTCTTTTATTTATTCTTGCAGGTGTCCCTGTCTTAAATCTAACTAAATCAACACCTATTCTTTTTAAAGCATCAGATAATTTATTTGCAGCAGAAACACCATCTGGTCCACTTTCTTGTGAAAATTCCCCCATGAATATTTTTCCTTTTAAATATGTTCCTGTTGCAACAATAACAGCTTTTACTCCATAAATTGCTCCAACACTAGTTTCAACCGCCGTTACTTTACCATTTTCAACTTTAATATCCACAATTTCTCCCTGTTTTAAATATAGGTTCTCTTGTTTTTCTAAAGTATGTTTCATTTCCATATGATATCTTTTTCTGTCAGCCTGTGCTCTTAGAGAATGTACAGCTGGCCCTTTAGATGTATTTAACATTTTAATTTGAATCATAGTTTTGTCTATGTTTTTCCCCATTTCTCCCCCAAGCGCATCTATTTCTCTAACCAAATGTCCTTTTGAACTTCCTCCTATATGTGGATTACATGGCATATTTGCCACAGCCTCCAAACTAATAGAAAATACTAATGTTTTCATTCCTAATCTAGCAGCTGCTAATCCAGCTTCACATCCAGCATGACCAGCACCTATAACTGCTATATCATAATCTCCTGCATAATAACTCATCTTTTTCTCCTTTTCATATGAAACAGGAAACCCCGTTCTATCAGCACTTTGAAGTAATATTTACTTAATAGTTAATACATTTTTTATGTGTTTTTTAATCCAAATTAAGTTAAATCATAGGTTAAGTAATTTTAGTTTTATATTTACTTTTTAGTTTATTTGTTTATTTTACGTTAACTATTTTATTTTTTGTATGTTTATTTTTAAATTTGTTTCTTAATTTGTTTCACTATCAATAACTTTTTTCACTGATTATACTACGTTTTTTCCAATTTCTTATAACTATAATTAAATTTGGCATTATTTTGTCCATATTTTGTTTTTTATATTTTTGATATAAAATTACATTGTTTTATATTAAAAATAGCTTATTTTCGATTTTCGCGATTAATTTTATTATCTATTTTCCTAAACAAAACTTAGAAAAAATTTCATTAATAATATCATCTGTTACAACATCTCCTGTTATATTTCCTAAATCTTCTAAAATATCTTTTATAAATATTGCAATAATATCAACAGGCATATTTTGTTCTATTGCTTCTTCAGATTTTTTTACATTGATTAATGCTTTTGAAATTAAATTCTTATGTCTTAAATTTGTTATAACTATTTCATTATCCAAATTTATTTCATTTAAACTAAACATTTTAGAAATAGTTTCATATAATTTTTCTAATCCTTCCCCATTTAGTGCAGATAATTTCAAAATATTATCACTTACATTTGTAAATCTATCGTCATTTTCGCTCAAAATAGCATTTAAATCAATTTTATTTAATATTACTATAGATTTCTTACCTTTTATTAAATTAAGGATTTCAAGGTCTTCTGGCGACAATTCTTTAGTACTATCAAATATTGCTATAATTAAATCTGCCTCTTTTGCTATTTCTCTAGATTTTGCTATTCCTATTTTTTCAACTTCATCTTTTGCATTTCTTATTCCTGCTGTATCTATAAGTTTTAAAGGAATCCCCTCGATATTAACAAATTCCTCAATTGTATCTCTTGTTGTACCTTCATATTCAGTAACAATGGCTCTGTCTTCTTTTAAAATAGCATTTAATAATGAAGATTTTCCAGCATTTGGCTTCCCTATAATAGCTGTTTTTATTCCTTCTTTTATTAATTTACCATTATCAAAGCTTTTTTCTAATTTTTCTAATTTTTCTTTTACACTAGTAAGCATATTAGATATTTCTTGATATGTAACTTCTTCAACATCATATTCTGGATAATCTATACTTACATCTACATTTACCATTACATCCAATATTTCTTGCTTTATTTCATTTATTTTTTTAGATAATATTCCTTCTAATTGCTTAATTCCAGTCTTTGCTTCTCTTTCTGATTTTGCATTAATTACGTCTATAACTGATTCTGCTTGTAACAAATCTATTCTTCCATTTAAAAATGCTCTCTTTGTGAATTCACCCGGTTCCGCAAGGTTTGCGCCGTTCTTTAAGCAAAGTTCTAATATTTTTCTAGTTACAATATTTCCGCCATGAGTATTTATTTCGCACATATCTTCTGTAGTATAACTCTTTGGCTTTTTAAAATATGTAACTAATACTTCATCTATAATTTCATTATTATCAACAATATGTCCATATTTCATGGTATAACCTTTTATATTTTCAATAGGTTCATCTTTTTTTGGAACAAAAATTTTTCTTAAAACTTCAAAGCAGCTTTCACCACTTATTCTAACAATACCAATTCCACCAATTCCGTGGAGCCGTAGATATTGATGCTATTGTACTCATTATTTATTTTCTCCTTTTTTATTTTTCACTTCAAATATTTTACCACATTATGTAACTTTTGAAAAGCCTTTTAACAAAATAAAAGCCAAAGATAGAAAATTACTTTTAAAGTAAAAATCGACCTTTGACCTCTGATTTTTATTATTTTATTTATTTTTTAATGATATTACCACTCTTCTACGTGGTTCTTCTCCTATACTTTTAGTTGTTACTAATTCATTATTTTGTAACTTACTGTGTATAATTTTTCTTTCATATGCTTGCATTGGCTCTAAAGTAATAGATTTTTTAGTTTTTATAACTGTTTTTGATATTTTTTCAGCTAATTCTTCTAATGTTTTTTCTCTTTTTGCTCTATAGCTCTCTATATCAAGAAAAACTCTAACTTTATTTTCTATTTTTTTACCAGCTATTGCTGATAAAACATTTTGTAAAGCATATAATGTTTCTCCCCTATACCCTATTAAATAGCCTAAATTTTTATCATTAATATTTACATATACTCCTGATTTATCAGCTTTTATAGAGTATTCTATTTTTTCATCTTTTTCTAATTTATTTAAAAATTCTTTTAAGAATTCTTCTACATTTTTTACTGCAATATCTTGTTCTTCTTGGCTTAAATTAATTTCTTTTTTAACAATTTTATGTTCTTCTTCTACATCTTTTAATGTTAGTTGAACTTTTACTACTCTAGGTGTTAAAATACTGAAAAAACTTCTTTTTTCTTCATTTTCTAACACTTTTATATCAACTTTATTTTTTGATACATTTAAAATTTTTAAACCTTTTTCTATTGCTTCATTTGTTGTTTTTCCTTCTGAAATAATACTTTTCTCCATCTTTCCATCCCTTTCCATGAAAAACAATATAAAAATAATATTTTAATCTTTTACAACTTTATTTAAAACCAATCTTTCACCTATCATTAATATATTATTTACAAGCCAATATAAAGCTAGTCCTAATGGTGCTACTAATGATATTGAAACAGACATTATTGGCATCATCCAAGACATCATTTTGTTTGATTGAGCCATTGCATCTTCCATTTCATTTCTTTCTGTCTCTTTATTTTCGCCATCTGTTAATTCTTTCTTATCTTTATTTGCATTTTGCATTGAAGTTGTTAACCTCATTGATACAAATGTTGATAAAATATATAAAATTGGTATTATATAAACTGTCCAATCTGCTAAATTTTGTTGTGGTATTTTACTTAAATCTAACCCTAAGAAATTCATATTTATATTAATATTTTTTAATGTTTCATCTTCTGGATTATTTTCTCTTAGAAAATCAATTTCTCTTATTATATCAATTTCAGAATATGCTTGACTTACGTCCATTCCAGCATCTTTTATTTGTTGTGTATATGTATCTATTTGGGTTTTATCCACTTTTTCCATATATGTTAATGGGAATCTAACCATATAGAAAATTGATATTAATAAAATAAATTGTATTATTGCACTAAAACATCCACTAAATGGACTCATTTTTTCTTGTTTATATAAATCCATTGTTTCTTTATTTAGTTTTTCTGGATCTTTTTTATATTTAAATTGTATTACTTTCAATTTTTCTTGAAGTTCTACATTTTTCTTCATAGATCGTTGTTGTTTGATAGATAGTGGCAACATTATTAATTTTATTATAGCTGTAAATAAAATTATAGCTAAACCATAATTATTTACAAATTGATTTATAATATCTAATAAATAGCCAAAAATGTTTGCAAAAAATTGAAACATCTTAACTCCTCCTAGCTCATTTTAACGGGTCATACCCTCCTTTTGAAAAAGGATTGCATCTTAAAATTCTACAAATTCCTAAAAATGTACCTTTTATTCCACCATATTTTTCAATAGCTTGCTTTGTATATTCAGAGCAAGTCGGATAAAATTTACAATTTATATTTTTGGTTTGCAACCATAAAGAAATATGTTTTTGATAAAAATTAATTATTTTAATCAATATTTTTTTCATTCATTTTTCCCTAATTAACTAAATTTGCTGAGCTTTATCTATTTTTAAATTTGCTTTATCAAAAATATAATTCATATCATCTTTTATGTTATTAAATAGAGCATTCTTTGTATCTATTCCCTTTTTCCATAAAAATACTATACTTACTCCATTGATAATATTATTTTCAAGTATTTTATAATTTTCTCTAAGTAGTCTTTTTATCATATTTCTCTTTACGGCTTTAGCGGTTTTGACACTTATTGCTAGTCCTAAAAAATTGCAATCTTTTTTGTTATTTTCTAGTACATATGCTTCTATATTTTTTCCTGAATAATATTTTCCTTTTGATAAAACTTTTCTAAATTCATAATTTTTTTTTAGCATTTTAGTTTTTTTCATTATGTTCGTCCCTTTCTTAAAAGGCAAATGAAAAAACTTTATATTAAAAGGCAAGAATCATTAAAAGATTCATGCCAAATTTAATATAAAATTAAGCACTTAATTTTTTTCTACCTTTTGCTCTTCTAGCTTTTAAAACGTTTCTGCCAGCTCTAGTTTTCATTCTTTTCATAAATCCGTGTTCTCTTTGTTCTTGTCTTGTTTTTGGTTGAAATGTTCTTTTCATAATAGCACCTCCTACTGTTTTTATCTTTATTAAATTCCTTTTTCGGAAATTTTTGCAAAATAATAAGTATATCGATTATACCGTAGATTTTAGAGTTTTGTCAAGTGTTTTTTTAAATTTTTAATTTTCACTTAATATTACCTTATGTAAATAGATTTTTATTATTTTAAATTAAATTTTTATAACATTTTTGTAATATTATAACTTTTTCCACAAAAAAATACATTCTTTTCCACAATTCAAAAAAATTTTCCACAACCCTATTGACTAATTTATATAAAATTTGCTATTATATAAATTACGAAAAAAAATTAAGATTTTTGCCCAGATATCAACTAAAATTCTGTTCGCAATTTTTAATGTTTTTTTACAAAAATATTACAGACTTATCAACAGTTGTGGAAAACATTGTGGATAATTTTGTTAGAAAGGATGAATAAAATGTCAATCGATAAGGACGAACTTTTAAACAAGCTAAAAGAATTGTTAGAAGATGAAGTTTCAAAAATTTCATTTGAGACCTGGATTAAACCTTTAGGAATAAGAGCAATCGAAAAAGACAATATTGTTTTTACAACAGTATCTGAATATCAAAAAGATTTCATTGAAAATAAATTTAATAGCTTAATTTTCAATACTTTAAGATATATAACAAATAAAGATTGGACTTTTTCTGTTATTGATTTATCAAAAGAAACTGAAGAAAACAATAATATTATAACAGACAAAAAATCAAATGTTCCTGAAGCAGAACTTGAAAGTAATCATTCAACATTAAATCCAAAATATACTTTTGAAACTTTCGTTGTTGGAAATAATAATAGATTTGCACATGCAGCTGCATTAGCAGTAGGGAATGAACCTGGAAAATCATATAATCCTTTATTCCTATACGGTGGTGTTGGTTTAGGAAAAACCCACTTAATGCATGCAATAGGGAACAGAATAGTTGAAGATAATACAGCTTCTAACGTTCTATATGTTACATCAGAAAAATTTACAAACCAACTAATAAATGCTATTAAAGACAATAAAACAGAAATATTTAGAAATAAATATAGAAATATAGATGTTTTATTAATCGATGATATTCAATTTATTGCAGGTAAAGACAGAGTTCAAGAAGAATTTTTCCATACTTTTAATACTTTAAGAGAAAATGGAAAACAAATAATTATCTCAAGTGATAAACCACCAAGGGATATTGAATTTCTTGAAGACAGATTAAAATCAAGATTTGAATGGGGGCTTTTAGCCGATATTTCTTGTCCTGATTATGAAACTCGTTTAGCTATATTAAGAAAAAAAGCTCAAGATGAAAACATAATTATTGATGATTCTATATTATCAGATATAGCAACAAAAATTGATTCTAATATTAGGGAGTTGGAGGGAGTATTCAACAAAATAGTTGCAAGAGCCTCATTAACTCACAGCCCAATAACAATAGAATTAGCCGAAAACATTATAAACGAATTTAAATACGAAAGCGAAAAGGTTATTTCTTCTGATTTCATTAAAGAAACCGTATCAAAATATTTTAGTATTGATAAAGAAGAGTTAGCTGGAAGTAAAAGATCAAACGATATTGCATTTCCAAGACAAATTGCAATGTACCTATGTAGAGAAATTGCTGGAATGTCATTTCCTCAAATTGGTGTTGAATTTGGTAATAGAGACCACTCAACAGTAATGCATGGTTATAATAAAATAGCAAAAGAAATAAAAGATAAGAATAGTACAAAGCTAATTGTGGAAAGTGTGAAAAACATAATTGTAAATGATAAAAAATAATCAAAAATAATAATACCAAGTTTTTTAGGAATTTTTTAAAATTTATGTTTGGAAAAATTATTGTTTGGAAAAAATTTTCGAAATTCTTCTTACGGAAGCAACACATTTGATATCCACAGCCACATGTTAATAACCTGTTTATAAACTGTGAATATCTCAGTTTTACACAACTTAAATTTTTAAGTGTGGAAATTTCGACAACTTTTCCACTAAGTTATTCACAACAATTTTGTTAGGGATTTCAACTTTCAACATAGTTTTCCACAGTTTCCACAGGACCTAATACTAATACTACTAAAAATATTATATTATTATTAAAAATATATAGAGGAGGTTTTCAAAATGAAAATTGTATGTTACAAAGATAAAATATTAAAAGCTCTTAATTCCGTAGTTAAAGGTGTAGCATCAAAAACAACAATGCCTATACTAGAAGGTATACTTATTCAAACAAATGATAACGAGGTTAAATTAACAACTTATGATTTAGAAATTGGAATAGAATATGTAATGGAATGTGAAGTAAAAGAACAAGGAAGTACAGTAGTAAATGCTATAATGTTTAGTGAAATTATTAGAAAATTACCAGATACTGAAATTTCAATTACTTTAAATGAAAAAAATCTATTAGAAATAGAATGTGAAGGTTCTTTATATAAATTAGCAACAATGAATCCTGATGAATTTCCAGAACTTCCAAAAATTGAAGTTGAAAATTCAATAGAATTAGAACAAAATACTTTAAAAAATATGATTAGAAAAACAATATTTGCAGTAAGCACAGAAGAAAATAGACCAATATTTACCGGATGTCTATTTGAAATAAAATCTAATAAATTAAATATTGTTGCTGTAGACGGTTTTAGATTAGCTTTAAGAAGTATGTATTTAAATAAACAAACAAACGACTTTAGTGCTGTAATACCAGGAAAAACTTTAAATGAAGTAAATAAAATTTTATTAGATTCTTTTGAAACAATAAAAATAGGAGTTGCAAAAAATCAAGCATTATTTGAAATGGATAATTGCAAAATTGTAACTAGAATATTAGATGGAGAATTTTTAAATTACAAAAATGTAATTCCAGAAAATTGGGAAACAAGAATAAAAGTAAATAAAAATAATTTACAAAATAGTTTTGAAAGAGTTAGTTTAATATCAGCTTCATCTGTTGAAAAAGAGAAAAAATATCCAGTAAAAGTAAATGTAGATATTGGAAAAGTGACAATTTCTTGTACAAATCAAACTGGAGATGCAAAAGAAGAATTATTTGTTTCAACAGAAGGTAAAAACTTAGAAGCAGGATTTAATCCAAAATATTTCTTAGATAGTTTAAAAGCTATTGATGATGAAGATGTTTTTGTTGAATTTGGAACAAGTATATCTCCATGCTTAATTAAATCTGCTGAAAACAAAGACTATGTTTATATGATTTTACCAATTAGACTTAAAGAAGAATAAAAAGTAAGATATTATTCTTACTTTTTATTCTTTTAAAGAAAAAGTTTTCCACAAACTTTTAATAAATTGTGGATTATTTATCAAAAAAAGTAATTTATAAAAAATAGAAAAAAATAGAATAAATTAGAAAAAAATAGATAAAAATATAAAAACTAGAAAAAACAACATGCGAAAATCCAAAATAAGACAA
>ERZ772897.1163-NODE-1163-length-29020-cov-17.651407_pt1 | contig 29020 bp, 26 predicted proteins | sample MGYA00512125_ERZ772897 | MGnify/ENA primary metagenome ERZ772897 (study PRJEB29015, sample SAMEA2737660) | human gut metagenome | biome: human gut; feature: human-associated habitat; material: faeces | place: China | collected 2012 ... | reverse complement strand
GAGAAATCGCCTACGCGAATTTCTCATCGCCTCTTCGCAACAAGTTGCTCAGAAACGAGGATTAGTATGAATTTATCAAAGTTGCTGGAGAAGCTTTCTTATACACTGGTTTCGGGGAGTGTGGAAACGCAGGTGGAAAGTCTGACTTCAGATTCCAGAAAAGTCAGGGAAAATACGGCATTTGTCTGCATCGTGGGTGCGGTCAGTGACGGACACACATATATTCAGGCAGCAGTAGAACAGAAGGCTTCCGTGATTGTGGTACAGCAGGGCTGTAAGGAAGAATATCTGGCGCAGATTCCAGATACGGTAACGGTGGTTTCGGTTGAAAATACAAGATATGCACTGGCATTCATGTCAGCCGCATATTTTGACAATCCGGCAGAAAAGCTGTTTACAATCGGCATTACGGGGACAAAGGGAAAGACAACGACAACCTATATGATCCGCAACGTGCTGGAAGCCTGCGGTATTAAAACCGGTTTAATCGGTACAATCGAAACGATTATCGGTGATGAAAGCTGGGCATCCTGCAATACAACACCGGAGTCTTATCAGATTCATGAATCGTTTGCCAAAATGGTAAAGGCAGGCTGTAAGGCAGTTGTCATGGAGGTTTCCTCACAGGGCTTAAAGCTTGACAGAACCGCCGGTATTTTATTTGACATCGGTGTATTTACCAATCTTGAACCGGATCATATCGGACCGAATGAACACGCTTCTTTTGAAGAATATCTGGCATGCAAGGCAAAGCTTTTCAGCCAGTGTAAAACAGGCATTGTCAATGCAGACGACAAGCATACGGCAGAAGTCATTAAAAATGCGACCTGTGAAATTGAAACTTACGGTTTATCGGAAAAAGCACAGCTTAGAGCCTGCGACATCTGCTTAAAGCATGAAAGAGGCACGGTGGGACTTACATACCGTTGTACCGGTGCGCTGGACATGGACGTGGCACTCAATCTTCCGGGAAAGTTCTCGGTTTATAATTCACTGTGTGCGATTGCGGTTACAAGACATTTTCAGGTGCCGCAGGAAACGTTAAAAAAGACACTGGCAGAAGTCAAAGTCAAGGGCAGGATCGAGCTGGTAAAGGTATCTGATGAATTTTCACTGATGATTGATTATGCCCATAATGCCATGTCTTTAAAAAGTATACTTGAAACATTAAAAGAATATAACCCACACCGTCTGGTGTGCGTATTCGGCTGTGGCGGCAACCGCTCTAAGGAAAGACGTTTTGAAATGGGTGAGGTTTCGGGAAAACTGGCTGATTTTACGATTATTACATCGGATAATCCGAGATTTGAAGACCCGGAAGCTATTATTGAAGATATTAAAACCGGCATTTCAAAGACAGACGGAAAATATATCAGCATTACAGACAGAAAAGAAGCAATCCGCTATGCGATTGAACACGGCGAACCGGGCGATATTATTGTCCTTGCCGGAAAAGGCCACGAAGACTATCAGGAAATCAAGGGCGTGAAGCATCCGATGGATGAAAGAGTGCTGATTTCCGAAGTTTTAAAAGAACTGGCGGGAAAAAATGTTTAAAATGTCGGGATTAATATACGGATAATGTCCGTTCAATCAAAAAAGGAGGCACCATGTACGCAGATATTATTGTGGATATTTCACAGGAACAACTGGATAAAACCTTTCAGTACAGGATTCCTCCCGAATTGGAAAATGAAGTGCAGATTGGGGTTATGGTGCAGATTCCGTTTGGCAGGGGAAACCGTCTGCTGACAGGATATGTCATCGGTATCGGCAGTACCCCCAAGATTCCGGCTGAGAAAATAAAAGACATCGACAGAGTATCCCAAAGCGGGATTCAGGCAGTCGGACGTATGATACAGCTTGCGGCGTGGTTAAAAAAGCAGTACGGCTCGACAATGAATCAGGCTTTAAAAACGGTGCTTCCGGTAAAGGAAAAAGTGCGACAGAAAGAAAAAAAGACAGTGCGCCTTGCCGTATCAAAGGAAAAAGCGGCAGAATATCTGGCACTGTATGAAAAGAAAAATGCCGTGGCAAGGGTGCGGCTGTTAAAAGCACTCTGTAAAACAGATGAGAACGGACTGGACACGGCAGTTTTAAAGGAGCAGTATCAGATAACGACACAGACAATTCAGGCATTGGAAAAGCAAAATGTCATTACGGTGGAAACACAGGAGCTGTATCGTAATCCGGTGCGGGAAACAGCCCCCGGACAGGAACGGCTCATTTTAAATGAAGCCCAGCAGAAGGCGGTCACGCAGTTTTGTACACAGTATGATGCGGGGGAGCGGAAACCGTGGCTGCTGTACGGTGTAACAGGAAGCGGAAAGACACTCTGTTATATTGAAATGATACAGCACGTGACGGCGCAGGGAAAACAGGCAATCGTCCTGATTCCTGAAATTGCCCTGACCTTTCAGACGGTACAGCGTTTTTACAGGCGGTTTGGCAGTCAGGTGTCGGTTTTACATTCGAGAATGTCCAAGGGAGAGCGGTATGACCAGTTTTTACGTGCCATGCGCGGAGAAATCAGCATTATGATCGGACCGCGTTCCGCTTTGTTCACACCTTTTACAAATCTTGGGCTTATCATCATGGATGAAGAACACGAAGGGGCTTATAAAAGTGAACAGGCGCCGCGTTACCATGCGCGGGAAACGGCAGTCCACATTGCCAAAATGTGCGGCGCAGGTGTGGTATTCGGCTCGGCGACACCGTCCGTAGAGGCATTTTACCGGGCAAAGAAAAACGAATATACCCTGTTAGAACTGCCCCGGCGTGCAAGCGGCACACTGCCTGCCGTATATACGGTGGATTTGCGGGAAGAATTAAAGTGCGGCAACCGCTCTGTTTTTTCACGCCGTCTACAGGAGCTGATACAGCGGAGGCTGGCGGCAAAGGAACAGATTATACTTTTTTTAAATAAAAGAGGCTATGCGGGATTTGTGTCCTGCCGTATGTGCGGACATGTTTTAAAATGCCCGCACTGCGATATTTCCCTTACCGAGCATAAAAACGGGAAAATGGTCTGCCATTACTGCGGGTACGAACAGCCGCGGGTTACACGGTGTCCGGTATGCGGCTCAAAGTATATTTCAGGATTCCGTGCCGGTACACAGCAGATAGAGGAAGCTGTGAAAAAAATGTATCCGCAGGCGCGGGTTTTGCGCATGGATATGGATACCACGGCAGGCAAGGAAGGCCATGAAAAGATACTGACTGCATTTTCGGCGCAGGAAGCCGATATATTAGTAGGAACGCAAATGATTGTAAAGGGGCATGATTTTCCCAATGTAACGCTGGTAGGTGTACTGGCGGCAGATATGTCGCTGTATGCCGGAGATTACCGGGCGGCAGAGCGGACCTTTGAACTGTTGACACAAGCGGCAGGCAGAGCGGGACGCGGAAGGCAGGCAGGAGAAGTCGTGATTCAGACATATACACCGCAGCACTACAGCATTGCCGCCGCCGCGGCGCAGAATTATGAGCAATTTTATGAGGAAGAAATTGCTTTCCGCTCGATTATGGATTATCCGCCGGTCTGCAATATGCTGATGGTGACCCTTTCTTCAAAAAATGAAGAACAGCTGCTTGCCGCATGTACCTTTTTAAAGGAAGTAATTCCCGAATGGAAAAAAGAACAGGTACGCATTACAGGTCCGGTTGCAGCAGGTGTTTATAAAAGAAATGATTATTATAATCAGGTTGTGTATTTAAAAGCTACGGCTTATGAGAAGCTGACAGCGTGCAAGGACAGGCTGGAAATGCTTTGCAGGGAAAATACATTGTTTCGCAGCATCGGACTGCAGTTTGATTTTAATTGATAGAAAATATAAAATATAGAAAGAGGATAAAAATGGCGATTAGAAATATCAGGGTTTTAGGCGATGAAATTTTAAGAAAAAAAGCAAAAGAAATTACAGAGGTTACACCGAGAATTCAGGAATTAATTGATGATATGTTTGAAACAATGTATGATGCGGACGGTGTCGGGCTTGCCGCACCGCAGGTCGGTATCAGAAAACGCCTTGTAGTTATTGACTGCGGTGAAGAACCGTTAGTGCTGATTAATCCGGTTATTCTGGAAACAAGCGGCGAGCAGACCGGTCAGGAAGGGTGTTTGAGCGTACCGAATAAAGTCGGTATCGTAACCCGTCCAAACTATGCAAAGGTTAAGGCATATGATGAAAATATGCAGGAGTACATTATCGAAGGAACAGAACTGCTTGCAAGATGTCTGTGCCATGAAATCGACCACCTTGACGGTGTGATGTATGTTGATAAAGCAACTGAAATGATGCAGATTGATAAAGAGGACGATGAAGCGTAAATAAACCATAAATTGAAGTTTATTTACGCAGATGCTGCTTTCCGATAAGGCAGGTATTTTAAAAGGCAGACGGAAAATCGCTGTTTTGCAGTAAAGTCGTCCGGAAATGGAGAGTATATGAGAGTTATTTTTATGGGTACACCGGATTTTTCGGTGGGGACACTAGAGGCCGTGCTTGCCGCCGGACATGAAGTGGCGGCGGTTGTGACACAGCCGGATAAGCCAAAGGGCAGAGGTGGTGCAATGAGCATGTCACCGGTCAAGGAAGCGGCGTTAAAGCACAATCTGACGGTATTACAGCCACAGCGTGCCAGAGAAGAAGCATTTATTGAAGAATTAAGAGGATATGAAGCAGATGTGATTGTAGTTGTGGCATTCGGACAACTGCTTCCGGCAGAAATTATTCATATGCCGAAATACGGCTGTATCAATGTCCATGCTTCCCTGCTTCCGAAATACCGTGGTGCGGCGCCAATTCAGTGGGCAGTCATTGACGGTTGTGAATATTCCGGTGTAACAACCATGCAGATGAATGAAGGGTTGGATACCGGAGATATTCTTTTAACAGAAAAAGTAAAGCTTGACCCGAAGGAAACCGGCGGCAGTCTGTTTGACCGTTTAAGCGATGTAGGCGCACAGCTTCTTGTAAAGACCTTAGAGGAGGCGAAAGCCGGAACCTTAAAGCCGCAGAAGCAGAACGAAGAAGAAGCTTCTTATGTAAAGATGATAAAAAAATCATTCGGTGAGCTGGACTTTTCAAAGGAAGCGGATGCATTAGAGCGGCTGATTCGCGGACTGAATCCGTGGCCGAGCGCATTTACTCATTTAAACGGGAAAATGCTCAAAATCTGGGATGCGGATGTGTATACAAAGGAACAGGCAGAAGCAGAATTTCCGGAATACAGCACAGATTTTAAAGGTGCAGAGCCGGGACAGATTGCAGCAGTGCTGCCACACACCTTTTTTATCGGGTGCGGAAAGGATTTGTTAAAAGTCAATGAAGTCCAGGCAGAGGGTAAAAAGCGCATGACATCGGATGCTTTCTTACGTGGAAGCCGTCTGGAAAAAGGAATGGAACTCGGAAAATAATTTAGATTGCGGATTGGAGGAAAGTATGAACAGGCTTTATATTTAAGCCTGTTCATACGGCAGATTGATAAAGCAGGCATTATCAATCTGCCCTTATCGCAGAACTGAATTCATTCAGTTCGCGTATCCTCCGACATTGGAATGTCTGCGGATTGGAGGATATTATGCCGGGAAGATATTATGGTTACTATTATTATGACCCAACGTATATGCTGATTGTCATATCAGCACTGATTTCACTGTTTGCACAGTTTCTGGTCAATTCCAGATTCTCAAAATACTCCAGGGTACGCAGCCGCTCAGGCATGACCGGAGCGCAGGCGGCAGAACGTATTTTGCAGTCACAGGGCATTTATGATGTGGCAATCCAGCGGGTATCGGGAAAACTGACAGACCATTATGACCCAAGAAACAAGACATTAAATCTTTCTGATGCCGTCTATGCGAGTACATCGGTAGCGGCAGTCGGTGTTGCGGCACATGAATGCGGACACGCGATCCAGCACGCAAGAGGTTATGCACCGCTGTCATTTCGAAGCGCACTCGTGCCGGTTGCCAATATAGGCTCACAGTTATCGTGGCTTTTTATTATTCTTGGCATTTTCTTTGGCGGCAGTCATACACTGATTATGATTGGTATTCTGATGTTTTCGGCAGCGGTATTGTTTCAGCTTGTGACGCTTCCGGTCGAATTTAACGCATCCGGCAGGGCATTAAAGCTGTTGTCCGAAACCGGAATTTTACAAAAAGATGAAGTATCGGATACAAGAAAGGTTTTATCTGCGGCGGCACTCACTTATGTTGCGGCTGCGACAACCGCAGTATTGCAGTTATTAAGACTGCTTCGCTTGTTTGGAGGAAATGACCGTGACTAAAGACAAGACAACAAAGGATATGGCAGACAGCGTTAATGAACGCGAAATTGTACTGGATATTCTGCTGGAATTAAACCGCCCCGAAGCCATGAGCCATCTGGTGATTGGTGCGGCACTCAAAAAATACCAGTATCTGTTAAAGCACCAGCGCAGCTTTATTACAAGGCTGGCACAGGGAACGCTGGAACGGCGGATTGAATTGGATTATATCATTAATCAGTATTCCAAAACACCGGTAAGGAAGATGAAACCGCTGATCCGCAGTCTTTTGGAGATGTCGGTGTATCAGCTGAAATATATGGATAATGTGCCGGTATCAGCAGTCTGCAACGAAGCGGTAAAGCTGGCAGGAAAACGCCATTTTGTGAATTTAAAAGGCTTTGTAAACGGTGTTTTAAGAAATATTGCAAGAAATGACTGCGCCTGCGAATATCCGGACCAGAAAAAAGAACCGGTAAAATATTTATCCGTGCGTTATTCCATGCCGGAAGAACTGGTGGCATTTTTTAAGAAACAGGCTGATGATACAACAGTAGAATCCATACTTGCGGGCTTTTATAAGGAAAAGACAACGTATATCCGTTGTAATACGAAAAAGCTTACGGTAGAGGAATTAAAGGCACATCTGCTCAGTGAAAATATTCAGGCTGAGGCAGTGGAAGGACTTCCGTATGCGTTAAAAATTACAGGATATGATTATCTGCTTGCCTGTGAAAGCTTTCAGCGGGGTGAATTTTTTGTACAGGACATCAGTTCCATGCTTGCGGGAGAACTGGCATCTCCTGCACCACATGACCGTATTATTGATGTATGTGCGGCACCGGGCGGAAAGAGCATGAATGTAGCATTAAAACTTACAGACGGTAGTGTTGAGGCGAGAGATTTAACACAGTTAAAGACACAGCTTATCCGTGAAAATATAGCGCGGCTCGGACTGGATAACATTTCTGTAAAAGAGTGGGATGCAAGAGTTTCCGATACGGCATCAAAGGAAAGTGCCGATATTGTGCTTGCGGATCTGCCGTGTTCGGGACTTGGCATTATCGGCAGAAAGCCGGATATCAAGTATCATACGGATATTGAAAAGATTGAACAGCTTGCATCATTACAGCGTGAAATCTTAACGGTTGTGCAGGAGTATGTAAAACCGGGCGGTACACTGGTGTACAGTACATGTACCATCAGCCGGCCGGAAAATGAAGAGAATGCCGCATGGTTTGAAAAGAACTTTCCATTTGTACGTGAAGGCAGTGCGAAACAGCTTCTGCCGGGCATAGACGGAACAGACGGATTTTTTATGGTGAAATTCCGAAAGAAACTTTAAAATACCTGCGGAACGGAGAAGAAGTGTGAATAACGATTCTTTAGAATTAATAGATATTAAATCAATGGATGAAGCACAGCTGCAGGCATATTTTGAGCAGCTGGGCGAGAAAAAATTCCGGGCATCACAGGTGTATCAGTGGCTGCATCAGAAACTGGTAACGGATTTTGAGCAGATGACAAACCTGCCGGAAAGTTTAAGAAAAACATTAAAAGAAAACTGCCGTCTGACGGCACTGACCGCAGAGCGGGTGCAGGTATCACAGATTGACGGCACATCGAAATATTTATTCAAGCTGTATGACGGCAATTTAATTGAGAGTGTCCTGATGAAATATCACCACGGCAATTCCGTGTGTATTTCTTCGCAGGTGGGCTGCCGCATGGGCTGCCGCTTCTGTGCATCGACACTGGACGGCATGGTGCGTAATCTGGCACCGTCGGAAATGTTAGACCAGATATACCGGATTCAGACGATTTCCGGGGAGCGGGTTGACAACATTGTCATTATGGGTTCGGGAGAACCGATGGATAATTTTCAAAATGTGGTACAGTTTTTAAAATTAATCAATTCAGACAAGGGCCTACATATCAGCGCAAGAAATATAACGGTATCGACCTGTGGACTGGTGGATAAGATACGGGAACTTGCAGACCTGCAGTTACAGATTACGCTGGCAATCTCCCTTCATGCACCGAATGATGAATTAAGAAAGACCATGATGCCGATTGCCAATAAATATTCAATTGAGCAGATTATGGAAGCTTGCCGGTATTATTTAAAACAGACTGGAAGACGCATTTCTTTTGAGTACAGTCTTGTCAAAGGTGTCAACGACACACAGGAGTGCGCAGAACAGTTGTCCGGACTTTTACATGGCATGAACTGCCATGTGAATCTGATTCCGGTCAATCCGATTAAGGAACGCGATTACAGGCAGTCCGAAAAGCAGGCAATAGCGGCTTTTAAAAATAAGCTTGAAAGAAACGGAATAAATGTTACAATAAGAAGGGAAATGGGCAGAGATATTGATGGTGCCTGTGGACAATTAAGAAAGAGCTATATGGAATCACAACAATAATGAATTACAGCGGAATGGAGGAAATGATGAAGGTTCAGGCAGTTACGGATGTAGGACGGGAGAGAAGTGTCAATCAGGACTACGTTTATTATTCGCTGACTGAAACCGGCAGTCTGCCGAATCTGTTTCTGGTAGCAGACGGAATGGGAGGACATAAGGCGGGGGACATGGCATCAAGATATACAGTAGAAACATTTGTATCGCTTGTGCAGGATTCAACGCTAAAAGACCCGGTTTCGATTATTAACAATGCCGTAACACAGGTCAACCGCAGGTTATTACAAAAGGCAGCGGAATCAGAGGATTATGAAGGAATGGGAACGACATTGGTAGCGGCAACCGTGTATGATAATATTTTACGGGTTGCCAATGTCGGAGACAGCCGGTTATATATTTTAGGAAATGAAATTACACAGATTACAAGGGATCATTCTCTAGTGGAAGAAATGGTCAGCATGGGTGAGATTAACAGGGAACAGGCACGCAATCATGAAAAGAAAAATATTATTACAAGGGCAATTGGCGGGTATGATACCGTGGAGGCCGAAATGTTTTCCGTTGATTTAAAGCCAAATGACTGTATTCTTATGTGTACGGACGGACTGAGCAATATGGTTGAGGATGCGGATATTTTAAAGATTGTAAAGTCTGCCCCGGATATTGAAACCGCTGCGAAAAATCTGGTCGCAGCAGCCAATGCAAACGGCGGAAAAGATAATATTACTGTAATGATTATAGAACCGTAACAGGAAAGGTAAATGGTAGGATGTTAAGAAAAGGAATGTTTTTAGCGGACAGATATGAGATTCTGGAGCAAATCGGAAACGGCGGTATGTCTGATGTTTATAAGGCAAAATGCCATAAGTTGAACCGTTATGTTGCAATCAAAGTCTTAAAGCCGGAATTTAGCCAGGATACCAGTTTTGTATCCAAGTTCCGGGTCGAAGCACAGTCGGCAGCAGGGCTTTCACACCCGAATGTTGTCAATGTTTATGATGTAGGCGAAGAAAACGGAATTCACTACATTGTCATGGAGCTGGTTGAGGGAATTACCCTGAAAAAATATATTGAAAAAAGAGGAAAGCTTCCTTATAAAGAGGCAGTCAGCATTGCCATTCAGGTTGCTAACGGTATGGAAGCAGCACATAAGCACCATATTGTACACCGTGATATTAAGCCACAGAATATTATTATTTCCAAAGAAGGCAAGGTTAAGGTAACGGATTTTGGCATTGCCAAAGCAGCAACTTCAAGTACAATTAATTCATCAGCAGCCATGGGCTCTGTACATTATATGTCACCGGAACAGGCAAGAGGCGGATATTCGGATGAGCGCAGCGACATTTATTCATTTGGTATCACACTGTATGAAATGCTTACCGGAAAAGTGCCGTTTGACGGTGATACAACCGTCGCGGTAGCCGTACAGCACATTCAGGATGCAATTCCTGCGCCGTCGGAGATTGCGGAAGATGTACCGTTAAGCGTGGATAAGATTGTTTTAAAATGTACACAGAAAAAAACAGAGAGAAGATACCAGACGGTGTCTGATCTGATTGCGGATTTGAAAAAGTCCCTTGTCATGCCGGAAGAAGACTTTGTTAAAATTGCACCGATGTATGCACAGCAGACAGAGCAGCCACAGAATTCTTCCGATGAGGAAGACGACATTGAAGATGATTATCTTAATGATGATGATTTATCAGACGGACTTACAGATGATGAAGATGATGACGACGATGATGATGAAACACTGGATATTGACGATGAGAATAACGATAAACTTGATAAGATGACAAAGTGGATTGGTGTCGGTATCATTGCGGTTATTTTAATTATTGCTGTATTTGTGATTGTAAAGCTGGTAGGCGGTGTTTCATTTGGCGGAAAGAGTGAAAAAACAACAGCGCAGACGACACAGGCAAATGCTACAACAGCCTCTTCCGAAAAGGTTTCTGTTCCAAACGTAGTCGGCAAGACAGAAGACGAAGCCAAGGAAGAATTAAATAAGGTCGGACTCGGCTATAAGGCAAGTTATCAGGCTTCCTCAACCGTTGAAAAAGGCAATGTCATTTCCCAGGGTACAAAGCAGGGTACATCCGTTGCAAAAAATACAACGATTACATTAACCATCAGTTCAGGACCTGACAGCGTAAAGGTCAATAATGTTGTCGGTATGTCTGAGTCAAAGGCAACATCAACATTAAAGAGTGCAGGATTTTCGGTAGATGTGGAATATGATTACAGCGATTCTGTAGAACAGGGGAATGTTATCAGCCAGTCGCCTTCTGCAAATGCATCGGCATCAGAAGGAGATACCGTAACAATTACAGTCAGTCAGGGTAAAAAGGTCAGCTATGCAAAGATGCCAAATGTTATCGGTCTGACAGAAGATGCTGCAAAGCAGGCAATCAAAGACCAGGGACTCGTTCCGTCTGTAACATATCAGTCCACCTCCGGTACCTACGGACTGGTAACGGCACAGGGTTACAATTCAGGCGAATCTTTAGAGAGCGGTACAACTGTAACAATCGTAGTCAGCCACTATCAGAAGGCAACAGAACCTGCAACAACGGCAGCAAGCCAGTCTACAACCGCAGCCGTCAAGACAACGGCAGCTTCCGGCAGTAATACGGCACAGTAACAGGAGCGTGTATGCAGGGAAAGATTATTAAAGGCATTGCAGGATTTTATTATGTTTATGCGGAAGAAACGGATACCATTTATGAATGTAAGGCAAAGGGCATTTTCAGAAACCGCAAAGTAAAGCCGCTGGTCGGCGATTTGGTTGCAATTGAAGTACTCGATGAAGAACAGGCAAAAGGTAATATTACGGAGATTCTGCCAAGAAAAAATGAATTAATCCGTCCGGCATCAGCAAACGTAGACCAGGCAATGGTTATTTTTGCGGCAGCAAATCCTGAGCCGAATTTTCATTTATTGGACCGCTTTTTGGTGATGATGGATTATCAGAACGTACCGACCGTGATCTGTTTTAATAAGGAAGATTTAATCGGAGCAGATGAAAAAGAGCGTCTGCGGGAGATTTACGCAGGCGCGGACTGCCAGATTGTTTTTACCAGTACCTATGAAAAAACAGGAATTGATAAAGTATGTGAGATTCTTGAAGGTAAAACAACGGTACTTGCAGGACCTTCCGGTGTGGGAAAGTCCTCTATGACCAATCTTTTACTTCCTGATGCAAGGATGGAAACAGGCGACATCAGCAAAATCGGCAGAGGACGCCATACGACAAGACATTCCGAGATATTTCATATCAGCGGACGGTCGTATCTGATGGACACACCGGGATTTACTTCAATGAATCTGCCGGAGTTGGAAAAAGAAGACCTGCGTTTTTATTTTCCAGAATTTGAACCACTTGAGGGCAGCTGCCGGTTTAACGGTTGTGTGCATATGAATGAGCCGGACTGCGCCGTAAAAGCGGCAGTTTCTGATGGAAAGATTCATAAAATGCGCTATGAGAGTTATACTACAATGTATCAGGAATTAAAAGAACAAAAAAAGTATTAAAGAAGGAATCAAAAGAAACATGAATATTTTATCACCATCGCTCTTATCGGCGGACTTTAAAAAACTGGGAGAGGAAATTGCAGCTATCGACAAAGCAGGCGCGGAGTACGTGCATATAGATGTCATGGACGGACAGTTCGTACCAAACATCTCATACGGCATGCCGGTCATCAAATCCATTCGCTCCTGCACCAAAAGGGTGTTTGATGTGCATTTAATGATAGATGAACCCATCCGTTATGTCAAAGACTTTGCAGACTGCGGAGCAGATATCATCACTGTACATGTCGAAGCCTGCAAAGACGTTGCAGCAACCTTAGAGGCAATTCGCCAGCTCGGCGTAAAGCCTGCGATCACCTTAAATCCAGATACTCCGGTATCAGCCATAGAACCGTATCTGAATCAGGTTGATATGGTACTGGTGATGAGTGTCGTACCGGGCGCGGGCGGACAGAAATTCATCCCGGAATCCCTCGATAAAATACGCCGCATCAAAAAACTGCTTGATGAAAACCGGCTTCATGCAGACATCGAAGTAGACGGTGGAATCAACACTGACAACGTCAGAGCCGCCCTTGATGCCGGTGCCAACATCATCGTAGCCGGTTCAGCCGTCTTTAAAGGCGATGCTGCTGAAAACGTAAAAAAATTCAAGGAACTGATGTAAAAGCAAAAAATATGCCTGTCAGATGCGTCAAGTAACACGGGTATCTGACAGGCATATTTTTTTGCTTATACGTTAAAGCGGAACAAAATGACATCGCCGTCTTTTACGACATATTCTTTTCCTTCCAGACCGACAAGTCCTTTTTCCTTGGCGGCTGTATAAGAGCCACAGTCCAATAAATCCTGATAGTTGACAACTTCGGCACGGATGAAGCCGCGTTCAAAATCGCTATGGATTTTTCCGGCAGCCTGCGGCGCTTTCGTACCTTTAACGATTGTCCATGCACGGGTTTCGGTTTCACCGGCAGTTAAGTAACTGATCAGACCGAGGATACGGTAACTTGCGGCAATCAGCTTATCAAGACCGGAAGAACTGATGCCTAAGTCTTCTAAGAACATTTTCTTTTCGTCATCATCCAGTTCGGAGATTTCCTGTTCAATCTGCGCGCAGATAACGAAAACTTCGCAGTTTTCCTTTGCTGCAAATTCACGTACAGAAGCTACATATTTGTTGGAAGCACCGTCATCCGGTAAATCATCTTCTGTAACATTGGCAGCAAAGATGACCGGTTTTGCTGTTAATAAGTTATATTCTTTCATGAGTGCTGCTTCATCATCGTCTTCCAGTTCAAAATTCTTAGCCAGATTTCCGGCTTCAAGGAAAGCAATCAGACGTTCAATTAAATCACATTCTTTTAAAATTTCCTTATTGTTGTAAGCTGCTTTTTTCTGTTTTGCAAGACGTCTTTCCAGAATTTCGATATCTGAAAAGATTAACTCCAGATTAATCGTTTCAATATCACGGAGCGGGTCGATAGAACCGTCTACATGGACAATATTGGAATCTTCAAAACATCTGACAACGTGAACAATGGCATCAACTTCACGGATATTGGCAAGGAATTGGTTTCCAAGACCTTCACCCTTAGAAGCCCCCTTTACAAGCCCTGCGATATCAACGAATTCGATGACGGCAGGGGTAATCTTTGCAGAATTGTATAATGCTGCAAGCTTGTTTAAACGTTCATCCGGAACGGCAACGACACCTACATTCGGGTCAATGGTGCAGAACGGGTAGTTGGCAGATTCAGCGCCAGCTTTTGTTAATGAGTTAAAAAGCGTACTTTTGCCGACATTTGGCAAACCTACAATACCGAGTTTCATAAAATCTCTATCTCCTTTGTTTTTATGGGGATTTCCCCTGATTTTTAAAAATGTCAGATACAACCGTATATTTTACTATAAAAAAGCATTGAATTCAACATGGTAGTGCCAACTTTAGAAAAAAATGAAATCTTTCCGATAGGCAGGTACAACAAAAAAGCAGTCATCAGGGTGCAGAATACGCGGAAGATGTCAAATCCGGTGGATAACTTTCAGACAGGCGGAAAAACTGTGAATTTAATGCGTTAAATTCTAAAAAAACACTTGTATTTTTCCACAAATAAGTATAGAATTGACTCTAAAGTGGTGGAAAGTGGTGGCAAATGGTAAAAAGTGGTAGACGGAGGAACAACAATCATGTTTATGGGTGAATACAACCATACAATTGATGGTAAGGGACGAGTCATTGTTCCTGCAAAGTTCCGCGATGCCTTAGGGGACGGTTTTGTCGTAACCAAGGGATTAGACGGCTGCCTTTTTGTTTATCCGCCGGATGCATGGCAGGCATTTGAAGAAAAGCTTCAGTCGCTGCCGCTGACCAATAAAAACTCCAGACAGTTTGCACGTTTTTTCCTTGCAGGAGCGGCATCCTGTGAAGTTGATAAACAGGGAAGAATTCTTCTGCCGCAGGTTCTTCGTGAATTTGCGGGACTTGAAAAAGAAGTTGTGATGGTCGGGGTTGCCAACCGCGTGGAAATCTGGAGTAAAGAACGCTGGCAGGAATGTATTGACAGCTATGATGACGATATGGATGAAGTGGCAGAGAATATGGAGAGTTTAGGATTTTCTATTTAGACTGCCCGTAAAAAGATGCGTTTTGAAAATGGAGAAAAACATGGAATTTAAACACAAGTCTGTATTATTGCAGGAAACGATTGACAATTTAAATATCAGACCGGATGGAATCTACGTGGACGGAACGCTGGGCGGTGGCGGACATTCTTATGAAATTGCCAGCAGGCTTTCATCCAAAGGAAGACTCATTGGCATTGATCAGGACGAGGCGGCAATTGCAGCAGCCGGTGAACGGTTAAAGCCGTTTGCAGACAGAGTCACCATTGTACGGAATAATTATTGTAATATGGATATGGTATTGAAGGACTTAGGAATTGAAAGAGTCGATGGGATTCTTTTGGATTTAGGCGTGTCTTCTTACCAGTTAGATACCGCAGAAAGAGGATTTACCTATAAGACGGATGCACCACTTGACATGCGTATGGACAGACGGCAGCAGATGACGGCAAAAGATATTTTGAATGAATACAGCGAAATGGAACTTTACCGCATTATCCGGGATTATGGTGAAGATAAATTTGCAAAGAATATCGCAAAGCATATTGTGGCAGCAAGAAGCGAAAAGCCGATAGAAACTACATTTGAGTTAAATGAAATTATCAAGGCGGCGATTCCAATGAAATGCAGGGCTGTTGGAGGACATCCGTCTAAGAAGACATTTCAGGCGATACGGATTGAACTGAATCATGAACTGGACGTATTGAATAATTCAATTGACAGCATGATTGAACATTTAAATGACAAAGGACGTTTCTGCATTATTACATTCCATTCGTTAGAAGACCGGATTGTAAAGGTGCAGTTTAAAAATAATGAAAATCCATGTACCTGCCCACCGGATTTCCCGGTGTGCGTATGTGGGAAAAAATCTAAGGGAAAAGTAATTACAAGAAAGCCAATTCTTCCGTCAGAAGAAGAGCTTGAAGAAAATAAAAGAGCAAAAAGCGCAAAGCTGCGTGTGTTTGAACGCAGGAGATAAGCTTAAAAGTGTGTAATGTTTTACAAACGTAAAAAAAAGTCAGCAGGGAGGAAAGTAAATGGCGCGCAAAAGTTATGGAAACACCATAAAGTATGAAAAAAGAACCGGTTATGTTCAGGGAAATACGGTAAGAAAACTGCAGGTAGCAGAACCTTATTCCAATGATCCGACAAGTATTGAACAGCTTGAGGAAGAACGAAAAAGAAAACGGGAACAGCAAAGAAAGATACGACGTGCCAATAAGATGAACTTTCTTTATACAGTGGCAGTAACGGCAGTGGTAGCTGTGATGTTCGGACTGTGCTACCAGTATCTGAATTTACAGTCTGAGGTAAAGACCAATGCAGCCGCAGTATCTGATCTGGAAATGCAGTTAAATACCCTGACGTCACAGAATGATGAACGTGAAGCACAGGCAGAATCCGATATCGACTATGATGCAATTTATGATACAGCTGTCAATGAACTGGGAATGGTTTATCCGGCAAAAGGACAGGTTATCCGTTACGCAGCAGGCGAGAGTGAATATGTAAAGCAGTATCAGAATATTCCGAATGCAGACTAAAAAGATACATTGGAGATACATAAATGGTAGAAAGTAGTCAGGAACGTGCAAAACGAAATAAATACAGAAGAAAAAAAGCAATGCTCAAAAAAGTACACAAAAAAGCCGGCATTGCTTTTTTGTGTGTTATGGCAGCACTGGCAGTTTTAGCAGGAAGAATCGCATGGATTAATTATAATCACGGTGATGCATATTCCAAAGCTGTGTTAGACCATCAGACGTATACGTCAACAACAATTCCGTATAAGCGGGGACAGATTCTGACCTCGAATGGAAATATCCTTGCGTACAGCGAAAGAGTGTACAACCTTATATTAGATCCGAAGCTGGTGCTTTCCGATGAGAAGTATAAAGAACCGACCTTAAATGCGCTGGTACAGTGTTTTGGATTAAACCGTCAGGAATTGGAACAGACATTGGCAGTGAAGAAAGATTCCCAGTACGAGCGTCTGGCGATGGGACTGACTTCGGATGAGATTGCTGATTTTAAGGCACTTGTTGCAGATACAAAAAACAATCCGAATATCAAGGGTGTGTGGTTTGAAAATTCCTATGTCAGAAAATATCCATTTTCAACTATGGCATGTGATGTTGTTGGTTTTGCAAGTGCGGCAAACGGCGGTGAACTGGGACTGGAAAGCTATTATGATGATGAACTTTCAGGAACAGACGGCGTATCCTACAGTTATGTCAATGATAATCTTGATGTGCAGGAAACAACCAAAGATGCCGTAGACGGCAACAATATTATGACAACCATTGACTATAATGTACAGCGGATTATTGAAAAACACATTGCGGCATATAATGAAGAAAAGCCGTCCAGTGCAACAGCGGTACTGGTAATGAATCCAAATAACGGAGAAGTGCTCGGCATGGCGAGTTATCCGTATTTTGACCTGAACAATCCAAGAAGTCTTGAAAGTTCGTATTCCCAGGAACAGCTGGCAACGATGTCCGATGAAGACATGACAAATTCGCTGTATAAAATCTGGAGAAATTACTGTATTTCAGAAACCTTTGAACCGGGTTCGACCTTTAAGCCGTTCACCGTCGCTTCGGGACTGGAAGAAGGCGTAACATATGACGGGGATGTCTTTTACTGTAACGGTTATGAAGAAATCGGCGGTTATACCATTCGCTGTCATGTATACAATAAAACGGGCAAACATGGAGATATTACACTGGAGCAGGCACTCATGCAGTCCTGTAACCCGGCAATGATGGATATTGCCGCACGTCTTGGCGGTGTGAAATTTGCCCAGTACCAGAGATTGTTTGGATTTGGCAGTAAGACAGGAATCGACCTTCCGTCAGAGGAAAACGGTATCATAAAAAAGAGCGATATGTCAGAAACAGACGTTGCAACCAATGCATTCGGACAGAATATCAATGTAACCATGATTCAGATGGGGGCAGCCTTTTCTTCTTTAATTAATGGTGGAAATTACTACCAGCCGCATATTGTAAAGCGTATTGAAAAAGATACGGGTGAAGTTGTAAAGACCTTTGAACCAACACTGGTGCGTCAGACAGTAACGGCTTCAACATCGCAGCTGCTGCGTAAGTATTTAAAATCCACGGTTGATGACGGACTTGCAAAAAAAGCAGGTGTTACCGGTTATTCAATAGGTGGTAAGACCGGTACGGCGCAGAAGGGCAAACGAGAGGATTTAAAATGGATTGTATCTTTCATCGGCTTCGCACCGGTGGATAATCCGCAGGTGATGGTTTATGTATTGATTGATGAACCGGACGGAACAACGGGAACGAGTGGAACTACTTCAGATACGCTGATTTTAAGCCATGATATTTTAGAGGAACTGCTTCCGTACATGAATATTTTCAAAGATGCAGAGGCAGAGCCGGTGGATGCAGCAGACAGTGAAGACGAAAATACAGTCAGCATTACCGTTCCGAATACCAATGTGCAGGATAGTACATCAGCAACACCATAAAAAAGTATAACTCCGGGCAGACGTTAATAAGATGTAATAACGTTTATCCGGAGTTATTTTTATGTGGAAACCGTGGGAAAATGAAAGCGAAACCCAAAGAATACGCAGACAGAAGGAACGTTACAGGGACGATAAGCGCTGGCAGATTATTGATGAGCGCAAAAACGACCCAATGGGCAGGCTGCATACAAGACACCGGAAAAAACTGATGATTTGTGGAGCCTGTGTGTTTCTGGCAATGCTGCTGCTGATTGGCAGACTGGGCTATGTCATGATTTTTCAGGCACAGTATTATCTTTCAAGAGCTGAAGAACTGCATGAGCGGGAACGTGTGATTAAGGCATCCCGCGGAAGAATATTAGATACCAATGGCATTGTGCTGGCCGATAATAAAACAGTCTGTACGATTTCCGTTATTCACAGCCAGATACAGGATGCCGAAGCGGTAATTCATATGCTGACATCTGAATTGGGACTGGATGAAGCACAGATGCGTAAGCGCGTGGAAAAAGTATCGTCTATTGAGCGGATTCAGACCAATGTTTCCAAAGAAACCGGGGATAAAATCCGGGAATACAATATGGCTGGTGTCAAGGTCGATGAAGATTATAAGCGCTACTATCCGTATGAAACGCTGGCATCAAGAGTACTTGGCTTTACAGGCAGTGACAATCAGGGCATTTTAGGACTGGAAGCAAAATATGATGCCCTGCTTTCTGGTAACAGCGGTCAGATTCTGACACTGACGGATGCGTGGGGCATTGAACTGGAAGGGGCGGAAGAAAGCAGAAAAGAACCGGTTGCGGGCAGTGATTTATACACCAGTCTGGATTACAATATCCAGGCTTATGCGGAGCAGCTTGCAGACCGCACATTAGAAGCAAAAGGGGCAAAGCGTGTATCAATTATCGTGATGAATCCGCAGAATGGTGAACTGCTGGCGATGGTTAATGCACCGGAATATAATTTAAATACACCGTATGAATTAAATATAGAGATAACGGAAGAAGACAGCAGCAAATCAAAAATGGATTTACTCAATATGATGTGGCGGAATTTCTGCATTAATGATACCTACGAACCCGGCTCGGTCTTTAAAATGGTAACGGCAACGGCGGCACTTGAAACCGGCGTGGCACATTTAAGTGATTCCTATACGTGCGGCGGCAATACAAAGGTCGGGGATAGAACAATCCGTTGTCATAAAACAACGGGTCATGGTACACAGACCTTTACGGAAACTGTCATGAACAGGAGCGTTTCTGTCCGGAAAAATAAAATAAAGTCCGGGGGAAGAAATTTGTCGAAAAAAGTGAAATTGTGTCTTGTATTTTTAAATTTTCGTATTATACTGTCTATAGCCAGAAAATGAAAGAGGGAACTTAAAAATGAAAAGAGTGAAAAGACCAGAACTTCGTCTGCATGGACAAAAAGTGAGATTAAAAAAGAAACCGGTAATTCTTGCAGTATCCGTATTAGTACTGATTGTATTGCTGGTGTCCGTATCCGTTCATGCAGCTTCTAAAAAACATACCCAGAAAGTATCTGCGGGAGTGGCAGAGGAAACGGCTGCCGAAGAGAAGTTAAGCGAAGAAGAAACAACGACAGCTGAGGAAGAAACAACACAGGAGGCAACACTGTCCGAAGTGCAGACGACAACGGCGGCAGCACCGCAGACAGACGGTGAAGGAGAATATCCGGGATGCAAAAAAGTGTATCTGACATTTGATGACGGTCCAAGTCCGAATACAACCAGAATTTTAGATATTCTGGACCAGTATGGTGTCAAAGCAACATTTTTTACAATCTGCAGTCCGGGAGAAGAAAATGAAGAAAGCTTAAAACGGATTGTTTCAAGCGGCAATACGCTGGCAATTCACTCTGTTTCTCATGAGTATTCACAGGTGTATGCATCTATTGACAGCTTTAAAGAAGATGTTTTAGACATGCAGCAGTGGTTATATGAGCAGACCGGTGTGACAACGTGGTTTTACAGATTTCCGGGCGGTTCAAGCAATAAAGTAGCCAACTGCGATATTTCAGACTGTATCAACTTTTTGAATGAACAGGGATTTGTATACTTTGACTGGAATGTCAGTTCAGGGGATGCCAGTGCAAAATGTGTGGATAAGGATACCATTGTACAGAATGTCCTGTCTGAAATCGGAAGCCGTGAAGAATATGTGGTACTGATGCACGATGCTGGTGCAAAGACAACAACGGTGGAAGCACTGCCGGAAATTATCGAGTATTTACAGGCAAATGACTATATGATTCTTCCGATAACGGCAAATACAAAGCCGGTTCAGCACCGTCATTCATAATCGGGATTCTGCCTGCGTAGAATATAGTAAGTCTATACAGGCATGGAAATCCGGATGAATCAGGAAAATGAAAAAGCCATTATGCAGCTGCTCTTAGAAAAGCAGTATATTACGTATGAGGAGTGGTTTATGGCAGTGCAGTACATCGAAAGCGGTGCAGACAATGAGTGAGGAAAAAGTATTGTCTGGAATGCGTTGTGCCATTTACAACCGGTGTTCTACAACAGAGGAGGCACAAAACCGTGCCATTGAAACACAGGCGGCAGAGTCTGTGGAAATCGTACAGGCATTAGGCGGAGTAATCTGCTGTCAGTACATTGAACAGGAAAGCGGAACAACAACGAAAAAAAGAACGCAATATGCCAGTCTTATGGCGGATGTGCAGCAGGAGCGGATTGACTGCATTGTAATTAAGTCAATTGACCGTCTGATGCGCAACGCCGGGGACTGGCATGAATTTATTCAGCACATTACAGCACATCATGTCAGACTGTATCTGTATCTGGAAAGAAAGTTTTATGAGCCGCAGGATGCGTTTCTTTCCGGTATCAAAGCGCTCATTGCAGAGCAGTATTCCAGAGAATTAAGCCAGAAGGTTAATAATGCCCATAAAAGGCGGCAAAAGAAAATAGACGGGAAACTAACCGTCAACAATAATGTTTACGGCTACAGAAAAGAAAAAGACGGTTATAGAATAGAAGAAACGGAAGCCGTCTATATCCGCAGAATCTATGCGATGTCCGCAGGCGGTGCAGGCGGCAGGAAAATTGCAAAGGAATTGTATGCGATGGGCATGAGAAACCGCAAAAACGGTGCGGTCAGTGATGTGACCGTAAGACGTCTGATTCAGAATCCACTGTATAAGGGAACAGCTGTAATGCATAAAACGCATTATGATTTTGAATTAAAAAAACAGTGCTGCCTGCCAAAGGAGCAGTGGATTTATCATGAAAACAGAATCCCTGCAATCGTGAGCGAAAAGCTGTGGCAGGCGGCAAATGATGCGTTAAATGCCCGGAAAAGCAAAAGTCAGGCAAAAGAACAAAAAGAAAGAAGCCCGCTGCCGCAGCACTGCCTTAAAATCGTCTGCGGAAAATGCGGATGTGCGTACTGCAAAAGAACAGGAAGTGCAGGAAATGTGTATTGGATGTGCGGCAGACAGCTTGAGAAAAATCCGGATGGCACAGTCTGTAAAAATATCACAGTTTATGAGAAAGAACTGGAACCGCTTTTGTGGGAGCAGTTTCAAAAAGAAGATATGGAAAGCATAAAAACGCAGACGGAAAACGGCCTTTTATTGCTGGAAAAAGTTTTAAAAAAGAACCCGTGCAGTAAAGACTTTTGCATGGAATATGGGCGGTTACGGGAAAAGAAAAAGAACCTGCTTCAAAAGTATATGGACGGGATTGTGAGTGACAGTGATTATAAACTGGCATCGGAAATGCTGACACAGCAGATAAATCAGATGACAGAGCAGGAAAAACGAAACGATACGGTAAAGCCCGGGCAGCGGCTTTTTGCTATCCGTCAGTATCTGTATTCAGAAGAAGGTCAGGAAGCCGTCCGTCAGGCGGTGGTACAAAACACGCTGTCTGAAATAACCGTTTATCCCGATAACCGCCTGTGTGTCTGCTACCGGACAGGAGCGTGCCGGATGATGCCTTACCGTCATATCCATGCCAAAATGAAAAAAAGGCAGGAGAGTATTCAAAAGATAGAACAGCTTTTTTTAAGCCAAAATCGGCTGACCACAGCGGAAATTGCAGAATATACAGGGTATTCCCGGGGGAATATCCTGCAAAAGTTAAAAGAATTAAAACAGCAGGGCAGAATCCGGTATGTCAGCATGGGCAAAAATGGAGGCTGTTGGGAGGATGTAAGTACAGGAATACATCAGGATAAACAGACAAAGAAAACAGACGGGCAGATATAGAGAAACGTATAAAGACAAGTATATAACAGACGGAAGGAATCATACATAAACAGCTGTAATCCTGCATTTATTGAGTGGGGACGGCGCGTTGGCAATGAACGGTTTTATGAGTATTTAAGCAAGCTGGGTATTCTGGGAAAGACAGGAATTGATCTGCCGGGCGAAGCTTCGACAATTATCCATAAAATTGAAAATGTGGGAGAAGTAGAGCTGGCAACAATGTCTTTCGGGCAGTCGTTTCAGATTACACCGGTTATCATGCTGCGTGCGGCGGCGGCAATTGTCAACGGCGGCAAACTGGTGACACCACATTTTGCGGTAAAGGCGGCGGGCGCAGACGGAGAAACCGTACAGGAATTCTGTTATGAAACCGTAACCGATGCCATTACAGAGGAAACGAGCAATACCATGAAAGACATTTTACGTCAGGTTGTTGAGGACGGCGGCGGAAAAAATGCGTACATTGAAGGCTTTTCCATTGGCGGGAAAACGGCAACCTCCCAGAAACTGCCGCGTGGTTCGGGAAAATACATCGCTTCCTTTGTCGGTTTTTCAAGTGTTGACAATCCGCGGGTGATTGCCATGTGCCTGATTGATGAACCGCAGGGCGTATATTACGGTGGTACAATCGCAGCACCCGTGATCCGGGAACTTTTTGAAAATATCCTTCCATACCTTGAAATATACCCGAATTGATAGTAAAATAAAATTTAATTGCAAAATGCAGGGAAAAAGGAGAAAAAGATGGAACTTTCGGGTAAAAAAGTGACAGTAGTAGGAACCGGAATCAGTGGAATCGGTGCAGTGGGACTGCTGAATGCAGTCGGTGCAGAAGTTGTGCTGTATGACGGAAACGAAAAGTTAAAGATAGAGGATATTGAAAAAAAATTAGGTACATACAAAGCAGAGATTGTTCTGGGAGAGCTGACAAAAGAATTAACGGACAGTTCGGATTTACTGGTTATCAGTCCGGGTGTGCCGATTGACAGCCCGGTTGTAAAAGCATTTGAAGCGGCAGGCGTGCCGGTATGGGGCGAAGTAGAGCTGGCTTATGCATTCGATAAAGGAAAAGTCCTTGCAATCACCGGAACAAATGGGAAGACAACGACAACAGCCCTTGTAGGACAGATTGTAGGAGCATATCATAAGGATACTTTCGTAGTCGGTAATATCGGCAATCCCTATACAACAGAGGTTTTAAAAAGTAACAAAGATTCTTATACCGTGGCGGAAATCAGCAGCTTCCAGCTGGAAACCGTGCATGAATTCCACCCGCTTGTGAGTGCCATTTTAAATATTACGCCGGATCATTTAAACCGCCATTATACGATGGACTGCTATGTGCAGACAAAGGAAAAGATTGCGATGAACCAGAAGGGGGCAGAGGTGTGCGTACTGAATTTTGACGATGATTACCTGCGGGAGTTCGGGGAGCATACAACAGCAAAGGTTGTGTGGTTTTCAAGATTTACAAAGCCGGACAGAGGCGCTTATATGGAAGGCGATATGATCTGCTATACAGACGGCATCCAGTCGCAGGAACTGCTGAATGTCCACGACATGAATCTGATTGGCGCACACAATTATGAAAATGTCATGGCGGCAGTCTGCATTACAAAGGCAGCCGGTATCCCGGATGAAATTATTGTAGAACAGATTAAGCAGTTTAAAGCAGTGGAACACCGGATTGAATTTGTAACAGAAAAAAACGGCGTGCGCTATTACAATGATTCCAAGGGAACCAACCCGGAGGCGGCAGTCAAGGCGATTGAAGCGATGACAAGACCGACGGTTTTAATCGGCGGCGGATATGATAAAGGCTCAGAATTTGATTTATATGTCAAAGCATTTAAAGATCGTGTCAAGCTTCTGGTATTAATCGGACAGACCAGTGACAAAATTGAAGCAACGGCTAAAAAGTACGGCTTTACCAATATCATTAAGGCAGAGTCCTTAAAAGAAGTTGTGGATATCTGTGCGGAAAATGCCAAAGACGGCGATGCCGTACTGCTTTCACCGGCATGTGCAAGCTGGGGAATGTTTGATAACTATGAACAGCGCGGCAGACTGTTTAAAGAATATGTAAATGCCCTTTAAAGGTTCAAAAAACAGCCCGGAAAGGGGGAGTGATATGGCAAGAAAGGTAAAAAAGATGTCCAATAAAAGGTATTTTGATTATAGCCTTTTATTTGTCATTATATTTATTGTTGGATTCGGACTGGTGATGATTTACAGTACCAGTTCTTACACGGCACAGATGGAATACGGCAGTTCGGAGTACTATTTTAAAAAACAGCTGATTTTTGATGTGCTGGGCTTTATTATGATGTATATTATGTACCGGTTAGACTACCATGTTTTAAGGAAAATCGCACCGGCGTTTTTTGCACTGTCGCTGTTATTGATTCTGGCGCTGATTCCGTTTGGTAAAACTGCCAACGGTGCAACGCGCTGGATTCGTTTCGGTCCGATTGGCGTGCAGCCTGCGGATGTGTCAAAGACGGCCGTGATTATTATGCTGTCTGCGGCAGTATGTGCGGCAGGGTCAAAGATTAAAAGCCTGTGGTATAATTTCTTTTTATTTGTACTGATTGCAGGACTTGAAGCAATCCTGATTATGGTGATTTCCAGCAATATGAGTAGTGCGCTGATTATTCTGGCAATCGCTTTCGTCATGATTTTTGTGGCGTATCCGAAATACAAATTTTTCGTGGTACTCGCAGGACTTGGCGCGGGCGGTGTGGCAGCGTTATATAACTGGCTGCTCGGCATTGCGCATCAGGGCATGACAGAAAACTTCCGTATGAACCGTCTGCTCATGTGGATTCAGCCGGAAAATTACTCCAGTGGAATCGGCTACCAGACCGTGCAGGGACTTTATGCAATCGGTTCGGGCGGACTGTTTGGAAAAGGACTCGGAAAGAGTCTGCAAAAGCTGGGTTTTATCCCGGAATCACAAAACGATATGATATTTTCCATTATCTGTGAAGAACTCGGACTGTTCGGGGCAATGTGCATTATTTTAGTATTTGCACTAATGCTGTGGCGGATTATCCACATTGCGCAGAATGCACCAGACTTATTCGGTACAATGCTGGCAGCAGGGGTATTTGCCCATGTAGCGGTACAGGTGGTATTAAATATTGCCGTTGTAACCAACTTTATCCCGAATACCGGTGTTTCACTGCCGTTTATCAGCTACGGCGGTACGGCAAGTTTCTTCTTGCTGCTGGAAATGGGGATTGTCTTAAATATTTCAAGTAAAATACGGTTAGAAAGATAGCAACCTCCCGGAGTCTGGCGAATATAATAAAATATAGCTTCTCCGGGGGTTTTTATTTTGGGAAAAATCGTAATAAATGGCGGAAAACGGCTGTTTGGCAGTGTATGTATCCACGGTGCGAAAAATGCAGTGCTTCCGGTGATGGCGGCATCCCTGATGAATGAGGGCGTTACGGTAATACGGGGCTGCCCGGATATTGCCGATGTACGTGCAATGTGTGGGATTTTAAACCATCTGCACTGTAAGACGGATTTCAAAAAAGGATGCCTTGTCATTGATACAAGCATGGCAGAGTACGAGGAAATTAAAGCAGAGGACACAAAGCAGCTCAGGGCATCTTCCGTGTTAATGGGACCGGTGCTGACACGTTTCGGGAAAGTAAGGCTTGCTTATCCGGGCGGGTGCAGCATCGGAAGCCGTCCGTTAGACATTCATCTGCATGCCCTCAAATGCTTTGGGGCATCATGGAGCGTGTCAGAAGATTTTATTGAAATGGAAACAACGGGACTTCACCCGTCAGAAATCACCCTGCGCTTTCCAAGTGTGGGTGCAACAGAGAATGCCCTGATGGCAGCAGCGGCACAGTGTGGAACGACTGTGCTTTACAATGCGGCAAAGGAACCGGAAATTGAAAGCCTGTGCGCCTATCTTGAAAAGTGTGGTGCAGTGATTACCGGTGCAGGGACAGAGTGCATCCGGGTACGTGGAAAAGGCGTTTTACAGTCCGCAGAATTTTTTGCAAAGCCGGATCGTATTGTCGCCGGAACCTATATGGCGGCGGTAGCTGCCTGTGGTGGCAGTGTTTACTTACAGGGTGTGACACCGTCACTGTGCCGCGGATTTTTGGATGTATTTACCGGAATGGGCATGGATATCCGTATGGAGGGAGAAGCCATGCTGGTGCAGATGTATCACCGTCCGGTGAATCTTCATAAGATATGTACCGGTGCTTACCCGGATTTTCCGACGGATATGCAGTCCATGGTACTTTCTGTGGCAAGTGTGGGCGAGGGCACTTTGATTTTAAAAGAACAGATTTTTGAAAACCGTTTTAAGACTGTGCCATGGCTCAAAAAAATGGGTGCGGATATTACACTGTCCGGGGACAGCGTGCTTGTAAAAGGCGTAGAAACGCTGAAGGGAAGCGAAGTATACGGAGAAGATTTAAGAGGAACGGCGGCACTTATCATAGCTGGACTGGCAGCACAGGAAACAACGGTTATTCATGATGCAGACTATATTTTGCGCGGGTATATGGATTTATGTGAAAATTTAAAAGGACTTGGAGCAGAGATTGAATGGGAAAACAGTTAGGCAGAAAAAACAATAAAAGAAAATTAAAATGGATACTGGCGGGGATTGTCATTGCGCTGCTGCTGGCAGGAGGCGGCATTTATGCGGGTTTTATGGTAACGGATATTACTTATACCGGCAATAAGCATTATACGCAGCAGCAGATGACAGAGTGCATTTTTGGAACAGAACATCCTAATGCGCTGATTTATACGCTGTTTGGCAAAAAGAATAAAAATATTCCGTTTATACAGAAATATGATGTGGAAGTGACATGGCCCAATAAAATGAACGTTGCAGTTTATGAAAAAGCGATTGTCGGTTATATCAGCTACATGGGCTGTAATATGTATTTTGATAAAGACGGGATTGTAGTGGAGAGTTCTTCGGAAAATTATGAAGATGTACCGCAGATTACGGGACTGGATTTTAAGTCGATTGTACTGGATGCCAAACTCGAGGTCGGTAACGATGCGGTCTTTTCACAGATTCTGGAACTGACACAGGCATTTGATAAATACCAGCTGGGCGTAAAAAAGGTGTATTTTGATTCTTCGTATAATGTCAGTCTTTATATGGGGAATGTAAAGGTTATGCTTGGCAGTGCCGCAGACTGCAATGATAAGCTGTATGCATTAAAACAGGTGTCAGAAAAGCTTACCGGAATGAAAGGAACGCTTCATCTTGAAAATTATGACGGAACAACTGCTTCTATTATTTTTAAGAAAGAAAATTAGAAAAAGCTATTGCTATTTTGCAACAAAAATTATAGAATAAGTCATAGTGCAGAAATGCGAAAGTATGTTAGGAGGCAGGTACCCTTGTTAGAGATTATGACAAACGAAGCAGATTCGGCAGCGAAGATTATCGTTGTCGGTGTTGGCGGCGCCGGTAATAATGCGGTCAACAGAATGATAGATGAAAATATCAGTGACCCGAATCTTTCACCGGAACAATTGTCAAGTGCGTTGGGAGTCAGTCGTTCCAAGTTATACAGGGAACTAAAAAGAATTGACGGCTATTCTTTGTCCGATTATGTCCGCAACGTCCGTCTTGAAAAGGCGGCTTATCTGCTGGTTAACTCTCATCTCAATATTCAGGAGATAATGAATGAGGTCGGATTTATCAATAGTTCGCATTTCACTAAGGTGTTTAAATTGAAGTATGATATGACTCCGAGTGAGTATAAGCGTAATACTTAATGTTTTTAGTAGATTGCACAAGCCCTTCACCTTTTGGCTGTACCCACTTGTTCATAAGCATTAGAGGGTGAAGGCGTTGCCTTTCACCTGTATATTCACCATAACCGGCTATATCAGCGGTCGGTCTTCTTTATATCTAAATTCCTTTTCTGCTATAGCGCAACTTCTTTAGAACTATATCTAAACTTCTTTTGAACTGTAGATAAACTATAAACGGAGACTTTGTTTTTATAAACGCAACCTTCATTTATAAAAACGAAGCCTTTGTTTTTATAATCAAAGCTTTCGTTTATAGAATACTTATGGTTGAAAGCAACTTTACCTACGTCGAAAATAAGTTTTGCCGCACCGATGTGAGGTTAAGGTCGGGTGAATTTGCTGCCTTTCACCCGTTAATGCCGATGAACAGGGAGATACAGCAAAAAGGTGAAGGGCATTTCTGTTTTGAACATTTCCTCGAATAAACGTTAAATGGACGGAAAGAATAGCTGTTGGGACGGATAACAAAGTACTATGGACGGGAAACAAAGTAAAACACGGAGCTTTGACCTAATTTTGTGCACAGAGATAAACTTCAATTTTTTAATATGGATGTAAGACTTTTATCTATTGTTTCTTGTACGTT
>ERZ772897.1148-NODE-1148-length-29271-cov-7.459098_pt1 | contig 29271 bp, 20 predicted proteins | sample MGYA00512125_ERZ772897 | MGnify/ENA primary metagenome ERZ772897 (study PRJEB29015, sample SAMEA2737660) | human gut metagenome | biome: human gut; feature: human-associated habitat; material: faeces | place: China | collected 2012 ... | reverse complement strand
TAGACTATGTCTATTTTTTATGAAATTGAATTTGCGAAATATATTTTACCTTATCCGGTATCCGTGTCCACCTGTTGCAGAAAAGTATTCCGCGAGTAGCTGCGCGAGGCGCTCGTCGCCTTTAGCTATATTATATCATCGGCGGCTATCATCGGCGGGGGGAAGGGTTAGCGGGAAATGGGGACACGGTGAGAAATGGGAAATCTTGGCAGGCTCTACTCGCGGTTTACAGGAATCGGCTGGCGGAGAGGGGAGCGGCAGGGGGATACAAGAGCTAGGTGCACTTTTTGTAAAGGAGTGGCACGGTTATCATTGGAAGTTGTGTAAACCGCACGGCGGTTGTTGACAATCCGAGGAAAAATTAGAATGAAACTGATATGTAATGGCGGAAGGAAGTATAGGATGAAACACCTTCTAATAATTGGTGCTGGTGGATTTGCACGTGAAGTCTATTGGCATGCGCAGGATTCCCTTGGGTATGGGACTGAATGGGATATCAAGGGCTTCCTTGATGGCGATGAAACCCTTTCGAAAGAAGAGTATGGTAAATTACAGCTTCCTGTTCTCGGCGATGTGGAGTCCTATGAGATTCAGCAGGATGATTGCTTTATCTGTGCGATAGGACAACCGCAGGCAAGAGAACGGCTCGTAAAAAAAATATTGATGCGCGGCGGTGAATTCATCAATTTGATTCACCGTACGGCATTGATCTGCCCCACTGCGAAGATGGGCCGTGGCAATATCATATGTCCACTCGTACATATCCTGGATCATGTCGTCGTTGGTGATTTTGTCATTTTCAATGGTCGCTCCGGTATGGGACATGATGCGGTGATTGGGGATTATAGCTCCTTAATGTCTGCAGTTGATATTACTGGATATGTCACGGTAGGGAAGCGTACGTTCTGGGGCAGTGGGGCGAGATCCGTTCCCCATAGCTGTATTGAAGATGATGCTACCATAGGCATTGGCAGCGTGGTGTTTCGCCGGGTGAAAGCTGGCACCAAGGTGTTCGGCAATCCGGCGATGCCGATTTGATTGAGGAGGAACAAAGATGGAAGAAAAGAAATTTTTAGACGAACTCGTCGATATGATGGATACGGAAATGGAGTTAACGATGGATACGTGCCTTGCAGATGTCGAGGAGTGGGATTCGCTGAGCCATGTTGCCTTTATGGCATTTGTGGCAACGAAAGGTCTCGGCAAGGTGACGCCACAGGATGTGAAGGCAGCGGAAACGGTCCGTGACTTGTATGCGATGATGTCGGGAGAGGCAGAATGATCGGTACACTGAAGAATGTCCATGTCGAGTCCGTGACGGCGACGGTATCGAAAACACGCGTGCCCGTGGAAGAGGTCGTCAAGGACCTGCTGACGCAGAAGAAGGCAAAGCGGCTGGTGCATGGGACGGGCGTTGAGGCGCTCAGTATCGTTCCCCAGGATGTCTGTACGTCCGATCTCTGCTATGAGAGTGCGCAGCGGCTCTTAGAGAAAACGGATGCGGATGAGGTCGGCGCTCTCCTTTTTATTTCGCAGACGGCAGACTACCTGTCCCCTGCAACGAGCTATCTTCTTCAGAAACGGTTGGGGCTACGTCATGATATCCTCGCGTTTGATATCAATCTCGGCTGCTCTGGCTTCTGCTATGGCGTCTTCCTAGCTGGTACCCTTCTGCCCGCGCTTGGCGGACGGAAGGTGCTCGTCTGCTGTGGTGATACGTCGAGCCGTAACGCCTACCCTGCCGATACGTCGATGCTTTCCATCTCAGGCGATGCTGGTGCGGCGGCAATCGTAGCACCAGCAGAGGGAAAAGATATCTCGTACCATGTGGAAAGTTTTGGCGAGAGAGCCGATTGCCTCCTGATTCCGCGTGGCGGCTATCGTGCAAATCGCCTTACGGATACGCGAGGGGGGGATACTCTTACGCTTCGGGCAGACAATTACGTTGTGATGGATGGCATGGCTGTGATGAACTTCACGACCGAAGAAGTGCCGCGTAATATCAAGGAACTCCTTGCGTTCGCGCATGTTGCGGCGGATGAGATCGACTGCGCCGTGCTCCATCAACCCAATGCGATGATCCTCAAGACCTTGGCTGCATCGCTCGGTATCGGTGTGGAGCGTGTGCCCTTTGAGAGCAGTCGGATTGGCAACGCCAGCTCTGCATCAATCCCTGTTTGCCTTGCGGAGCTGGAACGGCAGAGGAAATACCATCCCGCAGAGAAGTATCTCCTGTCAGGGTTTGGCGTCGGCCTTTCAGTGGCGACGCTGCTGACAGATTTTTCGGAGACGCGCGTGGAGGCGATCGGTGAGTTATGAGCGACGTTCATTTTGATTTTCATGGACGGAATTTCGTCGTTGTCGGCGCATCTTCAGGAATGGGCCGCCAGATTGCGATCGAATTAGCAGAAAATCAGGCGCATGTTTTGGCGATAGCTCGTAATCAAAAGCAGTTAGAAAAACTGGTGGCAATAAATAGGAATATTCAGATTACTTCACTGGATGTAACAACTGCAGATAAAGAGGTATGGAAAAGCGTACTTTCACCGTTTGTCGAGAGAAATGGGAAAATTCATGGTGCGGTTTATACAGCGGGCATCACAGGGGCTACTCCCTTGCAAAATTATGATGACGGATTGGCGCATACGATTATGGAAACCAGCCTTTGGGGAGCAGTGCGTGCCCTTCAAGTTATGTCGAAACGAAAAATTGCTCGCGATAGGGCATCATTTGTATTTTTTTCTTCTGTTGCAGGGCGTACAGGGGAGAAAGGCCTCTTTGCTTATTCTGCCGCAAAAGCTGCGGTCGTTGGTGCAATGAAGTCACTTTCACATGATCTTAGTCGGCGCGGTCAACGGATTAATACGCTAAGTCCTGGTTATGTGCAATCTGCAATGACCATACGTTCTGAAAGAGATATGGGGATTCCGGAAAATGTTATTGAAGGTCATTTGCTAGGGATAGGTCAGCCTGAGGATATTTCCGGGATCGTGTTGTTTCTCTTGAGTGATAGGGCGAGATGGATCACTGGGCAGGATTTCGTTGTTGATGGTGGCTATATGCGAGGGGCATGGAATTGAGCAACAATGTAATGTTTGATTTTAGAGGGAGACATTTATTCTTGGGGGGGGGACTTCTGGGATAGGGTTTGCTATTCTGCAAGAGCTTGTGACCGCTGGAGCATGCATTACTGTATTTGGGCGTAATGAGGAGAAAATATCACACCTGATAGATATCGCACCTGATCGCATCTTTGCAAAAAAATTCGATGTACTCCAAGCTAGTTCCGATGATTGGTCTAGTTTATTGAGAGAGGGGACGAATCGTTTTGGCAAGTTGGACGGTGGAGTTTACACTGCAGGGATAACAGGTGTTACACCGCTCAAACACTATGATGCAGGGCAGGCATCGTTGATTCTGCGGACGAGTTTCGAAGGCAGTGTTTCCTTTATGCGTTATGCAACGAAGAAGAAATATTCGAATGCAGGAGCATCATTTGTTTTATTCTCGTCAGTAGCAGCACATGAAGGGCCAAAGGGGCTACTGTTTTATGCAGGAGCTAAAGCTGCTGTGGAAATTGGTGTAAGAACCATGGCTAAGGAGATTGCCGGAAGGAACCAGCGTGTAAATAGTGTTGCACCGGCCTGGGTTGACACTCCAATGACTAGGAATTATTTGATGGCTGTAGGTGAAACAGAGGAAAATGTGCATACTGGCGAACTGGGCATAGGATCAACAGAGGATATATCAGGGATAGTTATGTTTTTGCTCTCGTCGCGGGCACGATGGATTACAGGGCAGAATTTTATTGTGGATGGTGGCTATCTACGCGGAGCATGGAACTAGAGGCAGGGAGAACGTATGACGATAGCGAGGATTGCGGCATTGGCAGCTGCTGTGCCGAAGGAACAGGTAGATTTGCTGGATCTTGGCTTTGATGAAGAGACGATGCGGCGGACGATGAAGCTGACGGGAGTCCATACCGTCCGATATGCGCCCGTCGAGCATACAGCGCTGGACTATTGCCTGCAGGCGGCACAGAGAATCTTTGAGGAAACGGGATTGAGGGCGGAGGATATCGATGGCATTGTCTTTGCCACCCCGCATCCTGACTACACGTATCCTGGCAATAGCAGTATCATCCAAAGTGCCCTAGGCATCCCCAAGCGCTGCGTTACCATCGATGTGCCTCATGCATGCACAGGCATGATCTATGGATTATATCTCGCCGACCTGCTCGTGCGGTCGGGGGATTGCAGCCATGTGCTCGTCTGCTGCGGTGATACCTCATCACACCATGTCAATCTCAAGGACCGCGCCCTGCGCATGGTCATTGGCGACGGCGGCGCTGCGGCGGTAGTGACAGGCGGCGGCAGCACGATGCAGCAATATGCGATCTATAACGATGGTGGTGGTATGAAGTGCCTGTATACGCCGGCGAGCGGAGAGCGGATGCCGCGCGTGACCGGTGTGACGGATGTCGAGACGCAGGATGCAGAGGGAAATATCCGTACACTAGAAGATGAGTACATGGACGGTATGGAAGTCATGCGTTTCGTCATGCATGAGGTGCCGCCGCTCGTCGATGAAGTACTCCAAAAAAGCGGTTGGTCTTATAAGGATGTGGATGTCTATGCCCTGCATCAGGCAAATGCATTCATTGTCAAGAGCCTCATGCGCGCCATGAAGTTGGAGAAGTCAAAAGTCTTGAATGAAATCGACGGGACGGGAAATATCGGTGGTGCGTCCTTCGTCCTAGCACTTTGCAGTGCCGCTCAGAGGGAGCAGGTACACTGGAAGCGTGCTATTTTCGCAGGTTTCGGATCAGGGCTTTCCGCCGCGGCCATGACGGCGGACCTGTCGGAGACGCAGATTCTGTCGGCCTTGATGTTGTGAAGGAGGAGCAATATGCTGCGAATATCAGACGATATGGTCAATCGGCAACATTATATCTATGACGAGATTCGGACAGACGGGCGCCCTGTGGTCATCTATGGTGCAGGGGAAGTCGGCAGGCTGGTTACGGCGCTTCTTCGTGCGCATGGAATCGAACCGTTCGCCTTTGCTGTGGATCGCGTGTATTATCGCGAGGGTACGGAGGTAGAGCATATCCGAGTCTGCCCATACGAGGAGTTCCTCGCGGCTGCAGATGATTATCTCTTCCTGCTCGGTATTGGGGGACCGGCGAATCGTGTTCGTGCTTTTCTCAATGACGTGCGCGGACGGCGGATGGCAGTCACTACCCCCTATGGGGAATACGCACCGATGGACGCGGGCTTCCTGCGAGCCAATGAGGAGAGACTCCAAGAAACGTATGCGTGGCTCGCGGATGATTTATCCAAGGAAACGATGCAGGCGTATGTCGATTTGAAGCTCAGTGGAGATTTGCGTTCTATTTTTGATGTGTTCGAGGAGGACCAGTATTTCAACAACATCTCGGTGTCCGCTCGGGGGGGGGCATTCGTTGACTGTGGCGCATTCACCGGCGATTCGGCGGAAGCGTTCGTCCGTTGGTCAGGCGGCACGTGTAAGCGCGTGATTGCACTCGAGCCTGATGCGCATAACTATGCGTTGCTTCAGGAGAACATGAAAAGATATCCTTTTCCCGTGACGACGTATCCTGTGGGTGCCTGGTCGGGATGTGATGTGCTCCGGTTCCAGACAAAGGAATCGCAGGGCACAGGGACACATGTCAGCGATGAGGGCGAATTTGCAATCCATGTAGATGCACTGGACCATCTGATTGATGACCAGGTTGACTTTATCAAGATGGATATCGAAGGGGCTGAGATGAGGGCGTTGGCTGGTGCGCAGAAATTGATCTGCCGATATCATCCGATGCTGGCAATCGCCGTGTATCATAAATCGGAAGACCTCGTGACCATCCCGCAGTATATCAAGACGTTTGATACGCCAGATGTGATATATCGCCTTTATCTGCGGAAACATCATATCGGCGATGAGTTGGAACTCGACCTGTATGCGGTGCCGGAAAAACGATAAGGAGGAAGATTATGGACGGAGAGGATGTGCTGAGACATATCGATGCCTATGAGATACAGAAATATCAGCAGAATCGCTTCCCGCTGCTGTTCGTTGACGAAATCCTGGAGGCGAAGCCGGGGGAGTATGCAAAGGGGTATAAGAATTTCACCTATAACGAGTGGTTCTTCCCTGCACATTTCGCGGATGAGCCGAATGTGCCGGGCTTCATCCAGATTGAGGCGTTGACGCAGGTGTTCTTGATGACGTTCCTGACGATTCCTGAATACAAGGGGAAGAAGACGGGATTTATCGAGGTGAAGAGCCGTTTCCGGAAGAAAATCGTTCCGGGGAAGCGCCTGGATGTTGAGGCGGAACTGAAAAGCTTCAAGCGGGGGTTGGCAAAAGGCATTTCCTGCGGCTATGTCGGAGGGGAACTCGCCTGCAGCGCAGAGCTTATGATTGCGATTCCGGATGTGATGGCTGCTTTTCGCCCGAAGAGCCGCCAGTGAGATCGCAGGGAAAGGGGGCAGGACATGGAGCGCGTAGCAGATTATGTCATGCAGCGTGTGTATGAGGCGGGAGCACGTCATGTGTTCCTCGTGACAGGACGTGGCATCCTCTTCCTGACGGATGCATTGGCGAAGCAGGAAGGGCTGACGCCAGTATCGACGTATCATGAGCAGGGCGCGTCGTATGCAGCAATGGCATATGCGCAGGCAAGAGAAGGTCTGGGCGCCTGTCTCGTCTCGACCGGTTGCGCAGCGATGAATGCCATCACGGCGGCGCTCTGCGCGTGGCAGGATAATGTTCCTGTCCTCTTCCTCTCAGGGCAGCATATGCTTCGCGAGACGACGGCGCATACGAAGCTCCCGATTCGCACGTATGGTTCGCAGGAAGCGGATATCATCTCTATAGTCCGTCCAATCACGAAGCATGCCGTCATGCTCGAGGCTGCCGGCGATATCGGCATCGTGATGGATCGGGCGTTGCATGCAGCGGTGACGGGGCGCAAAGGTCCCGTCTGGATCGATATCCCGCTCGACTTGCAGAACGCGCGGATCGATCCCGCGTCGCTTGCGCATTGGTCAGGAGATGAGGTGCGTCCCAAGGTCGGTGCGGGGAAGCTGGCGCAGATATGTTCCGCCCTGCAGCATGCGGAGCGACCGCTGCTGCTCATCGGCGGTGGTGTCCGCTCGGCGGGGGCGCAGTCGCTCGTGGAGAAAATCGTCGAGAGGTTGCAGTTGCCTGTCGTCTTCACGCCTGCTGCAGCGGATGTCTACGGTGCGTCACAGGTGCTGTCCATTGGAAGTATCGGCAGTATCGGCGGCAGCCGAGCGGGAAACTTCGCCGTACAGCAGGCAGATTACCTTCTCGTTGTCGGCACGAAGCTCTGCTCGCAGGTGACTGGCGCGGAGCAGCCGCCTTTCGCGCCTCATGCGCGCATCGATGTCGTTGATATTGACGAGATGGAGCATCGCAAGGCAGAGCCTGCGCACCAGGTGTTCCTGCACGCCGATGCGGCGGATTTTTTCCGCGCCTTGTTGGCAGAGGAGCTGGTAACCGTTCCTGAAAGGTGGGGGAGACAGTGCGCGCACTGGAAAAGCGTATTTTCCATCCCTAGAGAAGCGTTCGTACAGGAACTGGCGGCAAAGGATGAGATCGATCTCTACGGATTTTCCTATGCACTTGGTAACGTTCTCCCAGAGGAAGCGGCTGTCATCACGGATGCGGGGCTGGAGGAGCTGATCGTTCCATCGGCGATACCATATCGCAAAGGACAGAGATGCCTTTTCCCCGCTGCGCAGGGCGCGATGGGATATGCCATTCCTGCCATCCTGGGCGCCCATTTTGCGGGAACGAAAGACATCGTCGCAGTGGTTGGAGATGGCTCTATCATGATGAATGTCCAGGAGCTTTATATCATCGCATCGCGTGGCATCCCCGTCAAGTTGTTCGTCATCAACAATGACATGTATGCTGTCATCCGCAAGCGCCAGCGCGACCTCTTCCGCAAGCGGACAATCGGGAATGATCCCTCCGATGGTGTTCCGGCACCAGATTTTGAGAAGCTTGCCGAGGGGGTCGGTATCCGGTATGAAAGGATCTCAAAGTGCAGTGAGCTTCCCGCTCGGTTGGCGGGGGTCATGCAGATGGAGGGCGCCGTCCTCTGTGAGGTCATCTGTACGCCCGATCAGAAATATCTGCATCAGTCCTATGGCTTGAACGAAAAGCGGCGCTTGGAGCAGCGGCCGCTCGACGATCTGTCGCCGTTCCTTGATCGTGACACATTGATGCGGGAGCGGTCACTAGAAGGGGTGGATGCGCATGAGTGAGTGTAGATTTCGCGATGGACGCGTGGTTAGTGACTATGGAGATCCCTACGTTGTTGCGGAGGTCAACAGCAGTCATAATGGCAATATCGAGACAGCGCGGAAGATGATCGATGCTGCGGCAGAGATCGGCGCAGACTGTGTCAAGTTCCAATCGTGGTCGGCGTCTAGCCTGTATTCTAAGACGTATTATGAGGAGAATCCGATTGCGAAGCGATTTGTCGACCGCTTTTCTTTGGCACCGGTGCAGCTGAGAGAAATGGCGCTCTATGCGCAGTCGAAGGGGATTGCGTTTTCCTCGACACCATACGCGGAGGAAGAAGTCGATTTTCTCTTAGACGAATGCGGCGCGCCCTTCCTCAAGATCGCTTCAATGGAACTGAATAATCCAGCGTTTCTTTCCTATATCGGGCGCAAGCACGTGCCGGTCGTCCTTTCCACGGGGATGGGTACGATGGAGGAAATTCAAGCAGCCATACGGACACTCGAGAAAGCTGGGGCGGAGGGTATCTGCCTGCTGCACTGCGTATCGATTTATCCGACGAAGGTAGAGACACTCAATCTGCGCAATATCATCGGACTGCGAAAAGCATTCCCTGCCTATCCCGTTGGCTTTTCCGACCATACGGAAGGGGAGGTCGCTGCCATCGCTGCCGTTGCCCTCGGCGCGGCGCTCGTCGAGAAACATCTAACACTCGATCGCTCGAAGGTCGGTATGGATAATGGGATGGCGACAGAGCCGGAGCCGTTCCGTGTGCTTGTCAATCACTGCCGTATGGTGCAGCGAGGCATGGGGACGGAAGAGCGGATCGTCTATCCAGAGGAACTGGAGCAACGCAAGAAGATGCGGCGCAGTATCATCGCCGTGCGTGACCTGCCGAAGGGACATGTCCTGCAAAAGGGCGACCTTTACGCAAAGCGACCGGGAACGGGGATCTCTCCCGATAAGATGGACTCTTTGATCGGGAAAACGCTACGACGAGATGTAAAAGCAGATACTTTATTGCAAGTAGAAGATTTATAGGAGGTAGTATCGATGAGCAATCTGGAAAAGTATACACAGGTGTTTACGGAACTCTTTGGCAAGTCAGCAGATGAGGTGAAGAAACTGCATTATCAGGACATTCCCGAATGGGATTCCGTCGGGCATATGACGCTGGTATCTCAGCTTGAGGATACATTCGACATCATGATGGAAACGGACGATATCATTGATTTCGAGTCCTATGAGAAGGGGCTGGACATCTTGAAAAAGTATCATGTCGATTTCGACGCGTGAGGAAACTGGTTTTGGACGATATGTCCTACCGTATATGAAATCCAATATGTATCTGCGGATAGAAGGGGATTCCGCGCTTCTGCTGGATCCCCATCCATCGGCGGAGGCGCTGGGATTCCTGCAAGAGGCAGGTGTTTCGCATCTCTCCATCCTTTTGACACATGAGCACTTTGACCATACGTGCGGTGTGAATTTCTTTCGGCACCATTTTGTAGATGTGCGTGTCTACGCCCATGCAGAGACAGCTGCTTGGATTCGTAAGCCACGCAACAATCGACCATTGGCGCTTTTGAAGATGATCACGGAGGAGAACCGCGAGGCCGTCCTGCAGGAATATCGCTCGTATCCTATTGAGCCGATTCTAGTGGATGAGCTCTTATCTGATGGAGAAACCTTATCGTGGCATGGTCATCGGATATTCGTGCGGTATGTGCCGGGCCATTCGCCGGGAAGTGTCTTGTTCCGCTTCGGACGACGGGATGTTTTCTCTGGTGATTATATGATTCCGGATACGGCGGTCATCCTGCGCTATCCCGGAGGATCAGTGCAGGCATATCAGGAGGAGACACTTCCCATATTGCTGGATTTGCCAAACGAGTGCCAGATTTTTCCGGGGCATGGTGTGCCATATCCCCGTGGAGCGGCGACGTACAGTGCGGGTGCATTTCGTGTGGATGGTTCCGGCAGGCTGTGAATAGGCGCGGGAACTAGAGAGAGTATTGTAGAAGGAGGAACGCGGTTTGTGGGATTTTGCCGCTTATGGCAATCGCCTCGCGCTGCTGTCAGACCAGGGCAGCATGACGTATTGTGAACTGGAGGAGCGGGCAGGGAAAATCGCTGCGGCGCTGCCGTCCCGGGTACTCGTTTTTGCTCTTTGTCAGAATTCACCGGCGATGGTTGCGGGGTATTGCGCGTTTCTCTCGCATGGCGTCGTGCCGGTGATGATCGATGCGGAGCTGGATGCGGGGCTTTTAGCGGAGCTCGTACGGCGCTATCGTCCGTCGTATGCTTGGCTTCCTGCGGAGCGGGAGGCGTTGTTTCCTGACGGGCGTGAGCTTTTGCGTACGGAGGAATATGTACTGCTCGATTTAGCGGAGCGTGCGCCCTTCCCCCTCCACCCTTCCCTTGCCCTCCTTATGACGACGTCCGGGTCGACGGGGAGTCCGAAGCTAGTGCGGCAGAGCTATGAGAATCTCCGGGCGAATACGGAGGCGATCGTCGAGTATCTCTCCATCACTTCGGAGGAGCGGGCGATCACGAGTCTGCCGCTCTTCTACGTGTACGGGCTTTCCATCCTCAACACGCATCTTGCGGCGGGGGCGTCTGTCGTCGTAACGCGGGAGTCGGTGTTTTCCCGGGGGTTCTGGCAGCTCATGCGGGAGCAGGCGGTGACGTCGCTCGGCGGGGTGCCGTATACGTATGCGATGCTGAGACGGCTGCGCTTTTCCCGCATGGAGCTCCCGGCGCTCAAGACGCTCACGCAGGCGGGCGGCAAGCTCGATGCGGAGCTGCACGCGGCGTTCGCGCAGGACTGCGCGGCGAAGGGGCGGCGGTTCTTCGTGATGTACGGCGCGGCGGAGGCGACGGCGCGGATGGGGTATCTGCCCGCAGAGCTCGCCGTGTCGCACGTGGGCGCGATGGGGCGTGCGATCCCGGGCGGGCGCTTCGCGCTCGCAGGGGAGGACGGCGCTGAGGTCACGCAGGCGGGGACGCCGGGCGAGCTCGTGTACTACGGGGCGAACGTCGCGCTCGGCTATGCGGAGTGCGGCGAGGATCTCGTGTGCGGCGACGATTGGCACGGGCGCTATGCGACGGGCGATGTCGCGGTGCGTGCGGCGGATGGCATCTATACGATCGTCGGGCGCAAGAAGCGGTTCCTGAAGATGTTCGGCAAGCGGACGAATCTCGAGGAGGTCGAGCATCTGCTGCGGCAGAGGTTCGGCGAGGAGTTCGCCTGCGGCGGCACGGACGACCATCTGTATGTCTTCCTGACGGAGGAGGCGGTTTTGCCGCAGGTCGTGCCATACCTGAGCGCAAAGCTCGGCCTGCATCCGTCGGCGTTCGCGCCGCGGCGCCTCGCCGCGATCCCGAAGAACGCGGCGGGCAAGACACTCTATCGGGAGTTGGAGCAGTATTATGACGTATGATGAAATCCTTTCCCTGCCGCCTTACGGCGTGGCGCGCGAGGAGAAGCAGACGCTCCTCCTTGAGGGGTTGCGCGATCTGACGGCGCACCACGCGGCGCATTGCGCGCCGTACCGTGGGATGCTATCGGCACTCGGTTACGACGCGGCGCGGGCACGGCGCCTCGAGGACCTGCCCTTCCTGCCCGTGCGCCTTTTCAAGGAGATGACGCTCCGGAGCATCGAGGCGCAGGAGGTCTTCAAGACGATGACGTCCTCGGGGACGTCGGGGCAGGCGGTGTCGCGCATCTACCTCGATCGCGCGACGGCGGCGCGCCAGCAGAAGACGCTCGTGCGGCTCGTGACGAGCGTGACGGGGAAGAGCCGTCTGCCGATGCTCATCATCGACTGTCCGTCGGTCGTGAAGGACCGCGCGAAGTTCTCCGCGCGCGGCGCGGGCATCCTCGGCTTTTCCATCTTCGGACGGAAGCGCCTCTATGCGCTCGATGATGATATGCACCTGCGCCTCGATGCGATCCGCGCGTTCCTCAAGGAGCACGAGGGGGAGACGATCCTCATGTTCGGCTTCACGTTCATGATCTGGCAGCATTTCTACCAGGCGCTGCGAGCGGCGGGGGAGCATCTGCCGCTCTCGCGCGCCGTGCTCATCCACGGCGGCGGCTGGAAGAAGCTCGCGTCTGAGGCGGTCACGCCGGCGCAGTTCGCGGCGGCGCTGCGGGAGGTCTGCGGCGTGCCGCGCGTCATCGATTACTACGGCATGGTGGAGCAGACGGGGTGCATCTATCTCACGTGCGAGGCGGGGCATCTGCACGCGAGCACATACTCCGATGTCATCGTGCGGCGGCCGCTCGACCTATCGCCCGCCGCTCCCGGGGAGCGCGGCATCCTCGAGGTGCTCTCCCTGCTCCCGGCGTCCTATCCTGGGCATGTGCTGCTGACGGAGGACGAGGGCGTCCTGCTCGGGGAGGATGATTGCCCGTGCGGGCGCAAGGGAAAGTATTTCAAGGTGCTCGGCAGGCTGAAGAATGCGGAGCTCAGGGGGTGCAGCGATACGTATGCAGCAAAGTTCTGATGTAGGATATCTCGTCGGCTCGCCCGCGGTGGAGGCGGCGCTCCCGGGCGTGGCGGCGCTGCCGCCCTTTTCCGAGGCGGCGGTCGCGTTCCTCGCGGCGCTCTCGGAGCGCGTGCGGCGGGACGAGGCGGCGCGGGCGTATGCCGATGTCGTGACGTTTGGCTTCTGGTGCCGCCGGGCATCGCTCCTGCAGCAAAAGGCGCGCTACGACGACCTCGCGGTGCGGCTCGGGCGCGGCGTCGTCTTCCACGTGGCGCCGTCGAACGTCGCCGTGAATTTCGCCTATTCCTGCGCGGCGGCGCTGCTCGCTGGCAATGCGAGCATCGTGCGCCTGCCGTCGAAGGCGTTCGCACAGACGGAGATCCTCTGCCGCCTCTGGCGCGAGACGCTCGCGGAGGAGCCTCAGCTGGCGCCCTATTTCCTCTTCGTGCGGTACGGGCACGAGGAGGCGGTGAACGCGCGCTACTCGGCGCTCGCCGACACGCGCGTCGTCTGGGGCGGCGATGAGACGATCCGGCGCTTCCGGCAGTTCCCGCTGCCGCCGCGCGCAAATGAGATCACGTTCGCGGATAGGTTTTCCCTCGCCGTCCTTGATTCCGATGCGTATCTAGCGTATGATGAAAAGGAAAGGCTCGCGCAGTCCTTCTACGATGATACGTATCTCTCCGACCAGCAGGCGTGCACGTCGCCGCATCTCGTCGTGTGGATCGGGCGCGCGTGTGCGGAGGCGCGCCCCGTTTTCTGGCGCCTGCTGCACGCGCGCGTCCGGGACCGCTACGAGCTCGCGCCCGTGCAGGTCGTCGATAAGCTCGACGCGCTCCTACGCCTCGCGGCGGCAGTGCCGGTGCATCAGGTGCCGATGGAGGACATGCGCATCGTGCGGGCAGAGGTGGAGTCGCTCACGGCGCCGCTCGCGGATGTGCGGACGGGTAGCGGCTTTTTCGTCGAGTACGTTGCGAAGAGCCTTCAGGAGCTGCGCCCCGTGCTGGGGACGGCGGTGCAGACGGTCGCTTATTTTGGGATTCCTCGGGAGCAGATTTTGGAGGCGGTGCGGGAGATGCGCCCGCGTGGTGTGGATCGGATCGTCCCCATCGGGAGGACGATGGACTTTTCCCTGATGTGGGACGGCTATGACCTGATCCGCTCCATGAGCCGCCGCATCGACGCGCTCTGAGGATGGAGGATCACGCATGAAGAAAATCCTGGTCACGCGGTCATCGATGCCGCCGTTTGAAGAATACGTGGAGGAGATCAAGGAGCTCTGGGCGTCGCACTGGCTCACGAACATGGGTGCGAAGCATCAGGCGTTCGCGCGTGCGCTCGAGAAGTATCTCGGTGTTGAGCACATCGACCTGCTCGTTAACGGGCACATGGCGCTCGAGATGGCGCTGCAGGCGCTGAATCTGCGCGGCGAGGTCATCACGACGCCGTTCACGTTCGCCTCGACGACGCACGCGATCGTGCGCAACGGGCTCACGCCGGTCTTTTGCGATATCGATCCCGTGGACTACACGATCGATACGACGAAGCTCGAGCGGCTCATCACGGACCGCACCTGTGCGATCGTGCCCGTGCACGTCTACGGCCACGTGTGCCATGTCGAGGAGATAGAGCGCATCGCGGCGAAGTACGGCCTGCGTGTGCTCTACGATGCGGCGCATACGTTCGGCGAGACGTACCGGGGGCGGGCCGTAGCGGACTACGGCGATGTGTCGTGCCTGAGCTTCCATGCGACGAAGGTCTTCCATACGATTGAGGGCGGCGCCGTCGTGTACCACGACGAGGAGTTCGGCCAGCGCATCTGGGACCTCAAGGACTTTGGCATCCACGGGCCGGAGAGCGTCGAGGCGATCGGCGCGAACGCGAAGATGAACGAGTTCTGCGCGGCGATGGGCCTCTGCAACCTGCGCCACGTCGATGCGGAGATCGAGAAGCGCGGCAAGATCGTCGCGCGCTACCGCTCGCATCTCGAGGGCGTCGAGGGCCTCCATCTGAGCCCCGCGCAGGAGGGCGTCCGTCCCAACTACGCCTATTTTCCCGTCGTCTTCGACGAGAAAGCGTTCGGCGCGACGCGCAACGAGGTCGCGGCGCACCTCGCGGCGCACGGCATCATGGCGCGGAAGTATTTCTATCCGATCGTGAACGATTTCTCCTGCTATCGCGCCCAGTACGACCCCGCCGACACGCCCGTCGCGCTCGCCGTCTCCAAGCGCGTGCTCACGCTGCCGCTCTACGCGGACCTCGCGTTCGACGACGTCGACGAGATCTGCCGGCTCGTCCTCGAGCTGCGCGGCGGGGCAGAGGGGAAATGAAGTGCGGGACGGCCGTTCCCGCAGGGGCTCCAAGCACGTAAAAACGAGGCTGGCGCACATGTCACGGATGTGCGCCAGCCTCGTTTTGTCGTTTCTTGCTTATTTTCAGATGCTGCTCTTCCCCACGGCATCAAATGTCTCCTGGATGTCCTTGGCAGGCGCCTTGCCCAGGAGGCTGATGGCGACGATGGCGAGGAGGGAGAGGAGGAAGCCCGGGACGATCTCGTAGAGGCCGAAGAGCGCGAACTGCTTCCAGACGAGGACCGTGACGCCGCCGACGATGATGCCTGCGATGATGCCATCGCGCGTCGTGCGCTTCCAGAAGAGGCTCATGAGGATGGCGGGGCCGAAGGCGGCGCCGAAGCCCGCCCACGCGTACGAGACCATGTCGAGGATGAAGCTGTTCGGGTTGAACCCGAGGAAAATCGCGAGGCTCGCGATGACGAGGACGCTCGCGCGCGAGATCCAGACGAGCTCCGACTGCTCGGCATCTTTATGGATGAGCGTGCGGTAGAAATCCTGCGCGAACGCAGACGCCGCGACGAGAAGCTGGCTCGACGCCGTACTCATGATGGCGGCGAGCACTGCCGAGAGGATGAGCCCCGCGGCGATCGGCGGGAACAGCTCATTTGTCATGACGAGGAACACCGTCTCCGACGCCGTGCCCGAGAGCTCCTGCGTGAGGAACACGCGGCCGACCATGCCGACGGCGACTGCCGCGGCGAGCGAGAGGATGACCCAGGTCATCGCGATATGCGTCGCGCGCCGGATCTCGCCGGACGTGCGGATCGCCATGAAGCGCACGAGGATATGCGGCTGACCGAAATAGCCGATACCCCAGGCGAGCAGCGAGATGAGCTCGATGGCGCCGAGCGTCGAGCCGTCGGACTTCGTGAGCGGCTGGAGCATCGACGCCTGGACGCTGCCGATCTCCGCGAGCGTGCGTTCGAAACCGCCGTTTGCCATCGTACCGCAGATGGGGACGACGAGGATCGCGAAGAACATCATGATGCCCTGGATGAAATCCGTGCGCGCGACCGCGAGGAACCCGCCGACGAGCGTATAGAAAATGACCGAGCCCGCGCCGATGAAGATCGCGTACTCATACGGGATGCCGAACACCGTCTCGAACAGCCGCCCCGCCGAGACAAACCCCGACGCCGTATAGATCACAAAGAAAATCAGGATGAAAATCGCCGGCACGATGCGCAGCAGATTCGTCGTATCGTGGTAGCGGTTCTGGAGGAATTCCGGCAGCGTGAGCGCGTTGTCGGCGAGCTCGGTGTACTTGCGCAGGCGGGCGGCGACGAAATGCCAGTTCGCCCAGGTGCCGATGGCGATGCCGACAGCGATCCAGCCCGCGTTGAGCCCCGCGAGATACGCGAACCCCGGCACGCCCATGAGCATCCAGCCGCTCATATCAGACGCCTCCGCCGACAGCGACGTCACCCATGCGCCGAGCTTGCGGTTGCCGAGAAAGTAGTCGCTCATGTTGCGCGTGCGCCGATAGTAGTAGACGCCGATCGCCATCATGATGCCGATGTAGAGCACGAAGGTATTGATGATGGTAAGGTCATGTGTCAAGGGAACTCCTCCTCTATATGCGATTTCGCTATGGGAACAATGACTTCTCTATTATATAAGAAAAGGCGGCGATTGTGCAACTGCTTGTGCGCGAAACGGCATCCATTGTGCATCTCCCCTTGCAGTAAAAAAGGATGGGCGTCCCGCAGCAGCGGGAATCCCATCCTTTTCTTTCCTCTTTATGCTTTCTGCGCGGCATGCGCGCTACACGCTCAGGCAGAGGCAGGCGTGCGTCGCTCGAAGAGGTCGAGCAGCTCGCTGACGCTCTTGCGTCCGAATTCCGGCGGGCGCACCACGCCCGCCTCCTCGATGAGGGAGCAGGGGACGCTCATCACCTGGTAGCGCTCGCGCAGGTCGGTGGTGAGGTGGATGTCGTAGACATCCGTCGTCACGAAGGGGGAGAGCGTCGCGATGCGCTGCGCGCTCGTGACGAGCTCCGGGCACATGGTGCACGAGAGGCTCACGAGGATCGTGAGATGGAGCGGCGTGCGCAGGGCGTCGATGCGGCGGCGGTCCTCCGGTGCGACGCTCTGCCCGTCGCTCGCGGCGTTGTAGAGACCGAGCACGAAGCTCGTGAACTCATGGCCGCCCGGCACGCCGTGGAAAGCGATGCCCGCAGGCGTGCCGTCCTCCCGCAGCACGCGGACGAAGGGCACTGCCTCCGCACACGCCTGCCGCGTCACGGAGAGCGCGGGCGTCATCTCTGCGAGCTTTTCCATATAGCGCGCGAGCTCGGCAGAGGTCGCATCGTCCTTTAGGTGCAGCTCGAGCTGGAGCGAATGCGTGAAGCGGGCGAACACGGAGGCGAGCTGCGCGCGCATCTCACCGGAGAAGAGATCCTCCGGCTCTGCCGCCTCCGCCGCCGTTCCCGCATCGCGCACCTCGTGCTGCGGCGCGGCGTGCGGCGTGCGCAGGGCACGTCGGCCCGTGCGCTCCTCAACGGCGTGGACGTATTTCTCGATCTCCGTCGCGGCGAGCGCGCCGTCGCCGGTCGCAGTGACGACTTGGCGAAGCGGCTTCTCGCAGACGTCGCCTGCGGCGTAGAGCCCCTCGGCAGACGTCTTCTTCCCGGCATCCGTGAGGATATAGCCGTGCTCGTCGAGCGCCGCGAAGCCCTTCGCAAGCTGCGTCGACGGCTCATAGCCCGCGAAGACGAAGACGCCGAAAAAATCGCCGCCCTCCGCGCGGAACGTATGCTCCTCGCCCGTCCGCGTGTCCCGCCAGCGCAGCACGCGCGGCATCGCGTCGCCCTCGAGCCCCGTGACGACCGCATGATAGTGGATGGAAATCTTCTCGTGCGCCTTTGTCGGGGCAGCGGTACCCTTAGCGCACGTGAAATCATCCGTCGGCATGAGGATCGTCACGTGCTTCGCGTAGCGCGTGAGGAACACGCTCTCCTCTGCCGCCGCGAAGCCGCCGCCGATGACGAAGACCTCCTTCCCCGTGAAGAACTCGCCGTCGCAGGTCGCGCAGTAGGCGACGCCGCGCCCGCGGAACGCCTCCTCGCCATCGAAGCCGACGGTGCGCGGGTGCGCGCCCGTCGCGAGCAGCACCGCCGTCGCCGTGAGCGTGCCGCGGTTCGTCTCGACGCGCCAGGCGTCCTCCTCCCTCGCGAGCGAGAGCACCTCGCCCGCGAGGAACTCCGCACCGAAGCGCGCCGCCTGTTGCTTCATCCGCTCCGTCAGTGCCGTGCCGGACATCGGCTCCGCGCCCGGGTAGTTGACGACCTCCTGCGTGATGGTGATCTGCCCGCCGAACTTCGCGCGTTCTATGACAAGAACGCGGCAGCAAGCACGCGCAAGGTAGATGCCAGCCGTGAGCCCCGCAGGCCCGCCGCCGACCACGATGCAGTCGTAGAAGTCCTTTGCTGCCGCCTCCATATCAGAGCGCTCCGACGAGATCGAGGCTCGGCTTCAGCGTCTTGTTGCCCGGTTTCCACTTCGCGGGGCAGACCTCATCGCCGTGCTCGGCGACGAACTTCAGCGCCTGCAGCTTGCGGAAAAGCTCGTCCGCGTTGCGCCCGACGTTGCCGGCGTTGACCTCGTAGGCGACGATCTTGCCATCGGGATTCATGATGAACGTCCCGCGCTCCGCCACGCCGTCGCTCTCGATGAGCACATCGAAATCGCGCGAGAGCACATGCGTCGGATCGCCGAGCATCGGGAACGTGATGTTCTTGATGCGGTCGGAATGGTCATGCCAAGCCTTGTGCACGAAATGCGTATCCGTCGAGACGGAGTAGATCTCGCAGCCCTCCGCCTGGAATTTCGCGTAGCTGTTCTGCAGGTCCTCGAGCTCCGTCGGGCAGACGAACGTGAAATCCGCCGGATAGAAGAAGAACACGCTCCACTTCCCGAGCACATCCTCGCGCGTCACCGTGCGGAACGCATTGTTCTGGAACGCCTGGACAGAAAACTCGCCGATCTCTTTGTTGATAAGTGACATGGTAATTCCTCCTTCAGATGGATAGTAAGGATATGTTGCCGTTGTTTCTTGGGATGGCTATAGGATAGCATAGAAATTTGATAAGGTCAATCATAATTAAAGGATAATTATTATTAATTTGTAGGCTTACAATAGATGTGAGACTGGAGGGGAGCCTGACGCATTTGACAAATCGTGTTTCTTTGGTGTCGTTTTATCCACCTAGAGGTCAGTAAATATTTATGATATAATGAAGAGCAGTTCATACGGGGATGGCGATGTCCATCATTTAAGTTTTTGTGAAAATCTGCGATAATCTTGATGTAGATAGGAATATAAGACGCGACTATGGCAGGTCGTGGTGAATGGATCGTGAGCTTCAGGGAGGAACCGACGATGGCAATGGTAGTCAAGAACAATCTTCAGGCGAAGAATACGCTGAACCAGCTGGAGAAAAATGAAAAGGCGAAAGGGAAGAACCTCAAGAGCCTTGCCTCGGGCATGAAAATCAACAGCGCTGGCGATGACGCGTCCGGGCTCTCAATCTCGGAACGCATGGAGGTACAGATTCGCGGTCTGGATCAGGATAACGACAACGCGCAGACGGGCGCGAACATGCTCAAGACCGCAGAGGGCGCGGTGTCCTCGACGGTGGATATCCTGCGCACGCTGAAGGAAAAGGCAATCAATGCCGCGAACGACACGAATACAGACGCCGATCGTGCGACGATTCAGAAGGAATTCGACCAGGCCATCGACCAGATTGATGAAAATGCGAATATGACATATAACGGGCAGACGCTTGTGGATGGGTCGAAGGAGCATGCCGTGCCGCGGCCGGGAACATATACATCCATGACGAATGAAAGCTTGGAAGAGGGAACACAAATTGATACTCAGCTTGTAGACTTGAAAGATGGCGATGGGATTAGTTTGGAAATCGAGTCGACAGATACGATGACGGTATCCTATGTCATGAATGGAAAAACATATACAGGCTCTTGTCTCGTTGGAACTACAGATATTGGCGGTATTTTTTCTAATGCAGGTGTCGGTGATACTGACCTTGTGTTGCGCAGCCCGCTTGATGATACCGTCGGAGAAAATGAGTTCGGTGAAACGGTGAAGACTCCATCTGGAAGAGTTGCGCTTACGGTCATGTCACAGCATGCTGGCGTCGAAGGGCAGATTTCCGGACTTACCATCAGCTTTCAGGATAAGTACGGCCATGCAAAAAGACGCGCAAATGCGCTCTTTGACAATTTTTCGGAGACGGTGCGTGCGAAGGATCCGTCGGATGACAATGCGCTTACGTTCCAGGTTGGGACGAAGGCGAATCAGTCGGTGAAGCTTGGGCTCACAGACATGCGCGCGACGGCGCTCGGACTGCGCTCCTCGGATGGTACGACGGTCTCGGTCTCCTCGCAGGCGAATGCGAATGCCGCCATCAACGTTATTGATACGGCACTTAAGCGAGCGCTTGACCAGCAGACGGATCTCGGCTCCGTGCAGAGCCGTCTCGGCTATACATCGGCGAATATCGTCACAGCAAGCGAGAACACGCAGAGCGCGGAGTCGACCATCCGCGATGCCAACATGGCACAGGAGATGACGGCGTACACGAAGAACAACGTCCTCTCTCAGGCGGCGCAGTCGATGCTCGCGCAGGCCAATCAGAACAGCAGCGCCGTGCTGAGCTTGCTGCAGTAAGGGATCAGGCAGAGACGGCACTCTGCCACCCGACAGGGAAAACAGAGGCTGTCCCCATCGAGGGCGCAGCCTCTTCTTTTTGGCAGGCGAGCTGTCGCGCGTCATGTGGCAGCGAGGAACAGGGATAGGCAATGGTAGTGGGAATGGAGTCAGGAACTATGAACCGATATCAGACGCAGGCACGGCTGGCCTGCCAGATCAGCATCGGCCTCATGGCGGGGGTGTTCAGCATCGTCCCGGTTGTGGAGGCATCTCCAGTGCAAGACGTGGCATCGTCCTATAACAAGGGCGACGTGACAGTGGTGCCGGGCACAGTGACGAAGGTCAAGAGCACGACGCAGAACAACATCATCGCCTGGAAGGATTTCTCTGTCGCGCAGGGGGAGACGGTTCAGTTTGATGGCGGCGATAAGACGAAGAAAAACTATCTCAACGTCGTGACAGGGAACGCCACGTCGCAGATTGCCGGCACCATCGAGGGCGGCAAGAATGTCTATCTCGTGAATCCGCACGGCGTCATCTTCAGCAAAACGGCGCGGGTCGATGTAGGGAATCTCTATGTCTCGACGGAGGATGCCGCCTCAGCCGTCAGCGCGTATAACGCCAACAGCACAGGCGGCGCTGTGCTCCAGGCCGGCACCGCGCAGGCAGATGTCGTGAACCTCGGTAAGATCAAGGCAGACAATGTCGAGGTCGATGGCACGCATATCCGGTTTCTCAATTCGGCAGATGTGACGGCGACATCGGGCGTCGTGCTCAACGCCTCCGGAGACGATGCCTATGTGCATGTCGGCAACGCGGGCGGCACCGATGCAGGATATACTTATACCCCGACGAAGGGCACGGCGATTGATTACTACCAGCTCGTCAGCAGTGCGACGGAGCTGCAGGATATAAAAAACAATCCCACGAAGAACTACATGCTCTCCGAGGATATTGATGCGAGCAATATCGCGAATTTTACGCCGATTGGCGACAGCACGACGCCGTTTTCCGGAAAATTCGATGGTATGTTTTATGAGATTCAGAATCTCAAGGTCAATACAACGAATAATGCCGGTCTCTTTGGCGATATCAAAGGACTGAGCAGCAAAAAGGCGCGCGTAGAGAATCTTGGTCTGGTGGGAGCACAGATTACGAGTACTGGTGGCTACGCGGGGGCGATTGCTGGCAATGCCGATTACGCGCTGATTCAAAATGTCTACAGTGAGGCGGGAGCCTTTGGAGCAATCTCCGGAAAACGTGCTGGCGGCATTCTTGGCAGCGCTGGTGGAGTGTCGCGTCAAAGTGATACGATAACGGTGCGTCGTGCATATAATACCGTGAATTCCATCAGTGGAGGGAGTTCCCTGGGAGGAATCATTGGTGCATCCGGTTATGGAACGAGTATCGAAGATGTCTATAGCACGAATGCGAGCACGAGCAATTCGTTTTATGGTATCACGAGATTGTTGATGACAAGTGGCGGAACGGGGCAGCCGACGGTGACACGTGCCTATGCGCCACAAAGCGCATTGACCAATCAGGATAAGTTTGTAACTGGTGGTGTGAGTGGAATCACTGGTTCCGCTGCTGCGGATAAGACCCTTTCCACCTATACTGCTGCTAAAGCTGCTGGATGGACAGATGGAACGGACATCAGCAATGACGGTACAACGAACACAACCTGGCGCATTTATGAGGGGCAGAGCACGCCGCTCCTCACGGCGTTCCTGAAAGGAACGGTGACGGCGTCCTATAAGTATAATTATTTTACCAATCCTGCGGATAAAACGGCAACGGCGGACGGGCTTTCCCTTGCGGGCGTTACGGGCACGACGGATGGCAGCGATATCAACGCGACGTACAACGCGCAGTATTTCAAGATTGCAGACAGTACGGGAACGACGGCGGGAGGAGCCTCTGACATTACGTTCAGCGGCGGCGTCACGGGGAGCGACAGCAATGTCGTCATCGACAGCCGCGTCTCTGGCAGCGGCATCCGCAATGTCTCGGATTCCGGTGCGTTCATTTCCTCGACGCAGCACGGCTATAACATCGTGGGCGGGACTCTCAATATCGCACAGCGCGAGGTCAATGTCACGGGCGGTACGTACCATATTACAAGGGAATATGACGGCACAGACGATGCAACGAGCGCACTGCTCTCTGCAATGAATGGCAGCAGTTCCGGCTATCAGGTCACGGGCTTGCTCGCCAATGATACTGTCAAGCTCGCGGGCATCACGGCGACGTATCAGGGTAATGGTGCGAACAGACGGGCAGCAAAAGACGCAGATACGGGAAAGTCTGTCACGGTCAACGCGAGCGGTATAGGTCTTAAAGATACAAAGAACAATGGGGCGGAGAAAAACTATAAGCTCAATACGTCTAGCCTGAGCTCCTTTTCCGTCAAGGGAGATATCACACCGCGCACGCTCTATCTGACGGTAAAGAACTCCGGCTTTACCAAGGTGTATGACGGGACAACGGACGTCGTGACGAAGAATCCTGACGCCGCGGCGGACAAGAACCTCACCATCGATACGTCGAAGGGGGCGGCGCACCAGCTCGTCACGGTGAACGGCGCGCAGGATGCCATCACCTATGACACGAGCAAGACGCAGGTCGCCTACGATACCAAGGACGCAGGCCAGAACAAGACGATCTCCTACGAGAACATCTCGCTCGATGCGAATGCCGCGAATGCCGCGAACTACCGCCTCGTCGCGGAGAACGCGCAGAGCGCGTCCGGCTACGATGTGCTCTACGATCCATCCAGCTCCACGGCAGCGACGGGCAAGCTGAAGACGACGGGCAGTATCAGCCAGCGCGTCATCGACCCCAAGACGTTCTCGGTACGCGCTGCGGACGGCACGATCGGCGGCACGAAGGTCTACGACGGCAAGACGGCGTTTGACTCGACGGGCTATACGCTCGTCGCGCCGCAGGCAGCTGCGACCGGCGACACGGGCATCGTCGCAGGGGAGGATATCACGTTCTCCATCGTGCCGGGCAAGGCGGACTTCGAGGATAAGGACGGGATCAAGACCTCGCAGGTCACGAAAGCGACACAGATCGGCTATGATATCAAGGCGGTGGCAGGACAGGATACGAACCTCGCGAACTACGTCTGGGGCGAGGGCAGAAATACGCTCTCCGCCACGGACACGTACCAGGTCACGACGTCGGGCACGATCACGCCGCGCGCGCTCACGGTTCAGGTCACGCAGCCGAAGGACGTGTCGCTCAACAAGGACTACGACGGGACGAAGGATATCGTCTCGTCGGCAAAGTACGATCCGAAGGGCATCTATGGCAAGGCAAGCACCTTTGGCGCGCAGGGCTATGTGGACTACACGAATGGCTCGCCGACGCTCGTCACGGACGAGACGAACAAGCAGGCGCCGACGCTTACGGTCACCGCGGCGTATGACAGCAAGGATGTCAACCGCACGGCGGGGCAGGCGGCACAGGCGCGATACATCGACTATACGGTGAAGCTCAGCGGAGCGAACGCGGACAACTATACCATCAATGGCTATACCATCAACGAACAGACATCTGAGGTGACGCTCCGCGGCGAGCAGACGGGCGCCAAAGGGGTCATCTATCCCAAGGATCTCACGTCGAGCTTCGCGCCTGTCACGAAGGAGTACGACGGCACGACGGACCTGCCCGCGGGTCAGGCGATCGGCGGCAGCCTCGCGGGCGTCATCTCAGGCGACGTTGCCCAGCTCGACTCCGGCGCGCTGGCGAAGTTCCAGAGCAAGGATGTGCGCGGTGACGGCACGACCTGGACGGACGCGAGCGGCAAGACGTGGAAGAACTGGGTCAACTACGAGAACCTCTCCCTCACGGGGAAGGATGCGCTCAACTACGACCTCGCGTCGAGCGCGAAGGGCGGCGGCACGATCACGCCGCTCGCGCTGACGGCGGATGACCTCGACTATACGTTCGACACGATCACGAAGGAGTACGACGGCACGACGGCGATCAGCGCGCAGAACGCCGCGCAGGAGGCTGCGCGCCATCTGCTCACCGTCGCGGTCAAGGCGACGAAGTCGAAGGCGCGGGATGTCTTCAAGGGCACGGTCGCAGGCACGCCTGTCAATCATACGGCGAACGTCACGGCCACTTACGAGAGCAAGGATAGCAAGGGCGGCGCCTCGCAGACGGTGAACTACGCACTCACGGTCCATGACGACGGCTCGGGGAATTTCACGCTCCCGTCGGACGGACTCCCCGTGACTGCGCAGACGCAGGGCACGATCACGCCGCGCAAGGTCATCGCGACGGCGCCGAAGGATATCAGGAAAGAATACGACGCGACGGATGCGGTCGTCAAAGCGAACGCGAACGACCCGCTGATTTCCTATACCCATTTCCCGGCGGACGGCCAGCCGGGGCTTGTCTCGGGCGACGCAGATGCGTCGACGGGCGTCTATCAGGCGACGGCGGCGGCCAAGGCGAACAGCGAAAAAGACGCAGACGCAGGCGCAAAAGATGTTCTCTACACGCTCGGCATCCAGACGAGCGATCCCACGAACTACGAGATCGTCGACGCGAGCGGGCAGAAGGTGCAGACGCTCACGGGGAGCGGCACGATCGACAAGCGCGGCCTCACCATCTCGTTTGACCATACGACAAAGACGTATGACGGCACCGCTGCCGTCCCGCAGGACGCGGCGCATATCCTGCCGCAGTTCGACGATGGCGCGGGAAATGCCGTCATCGCGAAGGATGGCACGCAGGCGGCCTTTGACGTCAAGCAGGTGTGCGGCGAGTACCATGACGCCGCGGGCAACAAGGTGTCGGACGTTGGGACAGACCTCGCCGTCGCCTACAGCAATCTCGTGCAGGCGCTCGGCAGCCATGCGAAGAACTACATCGTCAACGGCGGCACGGACGCGGCGCAGGGCAAGGGCGACATCACGAAGCTCAAGCTGACGAATCTCCATTTCTCGTTCGACGTCACGAAGGAATACGACGGCACGAAAGACGTTGCCTACACCGACCGGCAGGACGCGCGGCACCCGCGGCACGAGGCGGTCTCGTTCATCGTCGATCACTACGTCGATCTCAACGGCAACGGGACGTACGACGTGGGCGACGTGCTGCTCGGCGGCGCGGATAAGAGCGGCCTTACCATCCAGTCGGCGCAGTATGCAGGCAAGGATGCGGGCAACCAACAGGTGACGTACGAGATCGGCCTCGGGAATCTCAACAACTACGACCTCTCGGGCATCTCGAACGTCTCGTCGGGGGACACGACGCTTACCTACGCGAACGGCGTACTCACGGCACAGACGCAGGGCACCATCACGCCGCGCAAGGTCTATGCGTCGCTCGTGCAGACACCGACTGCCGTCACGAAGGTCTACGATGGCGGTACGTCGATCCGCAAGGACACGGCGTTGCAGAACATCATGGGCGACGTCCGCCTCGACGGCCTGCTCGCAGGGGATGGCGTCTGCCTCGATTCCTCCCCCACGCAGGCGACGTACGCGGACAAGAACGCGGGGAAGAACAAGAACGTCTGCTACAAGATCGCCCTCACGGGCACGGGCGCGCAGACGAAGAACTATAAGGTCGTCGGTGCCGATGGCAATTCGCTCGCGGACGGCCAGCTCGTGAGCAAAAGGACGGGCACGATCGAGAAGGCGCCGCTCACCATCGGCTTTGACCGCGTGGAAAAGACGTTCGACAATCGTGCTGACGTCACGACGAGCAGCGCCGCGGGCGATGCCACGACCATCCGGCCGACGCTTAAGGGATTCGTGAATGACGAAAAAGCCGACTTCGATCAGGACGCCACGAAGCTCATTCAGGGCTACTACACGGCGTGGGATGGCAAGACGGGAACGCCTGCTGAGGACGTGCACGTGCGACGGGACAGAAGAAGCGGTAACGTCATGGACAAGGCCGTGTGCTACAAGGGCATCGACAAGGCGTTCGCCAACCTCGCTGCGCGCTATGACGTGCTCAAGAACTATGAGATCGCGGAGGCAGAGCCCGGCGCGCAGTTCCTCGCGTCCGGCACGAGCGGCGTCAAGGACACCGTCTATTTCTCCGAGGCGCTCCACAAGGGGCGGATCAAGCCGCTCGCGCTTGCACAGGGGCAGATCAAGGAAAATTGGACGCCGTCCATCACGAAGGAATACGATACGACGGACAAGGTGCTCGATCCAAAGAAGCATTTCACGCTCTACGAGACGGTCACGGGGCAAAACATCCCCATCACGTACGATCTGCAGTCCGCAGTCTATGACAACCGTCAGGTCGACCAGACGAACGGGCAGCAGGTCGGCGTGACGTATACGATCAACGGCATCTCGCAGCAGTCGCTCGGGGACTTCGTCATCGACCAGACGACGCAGGATGCCTTTAAGAACCAGACGTATCATACGACGACTGGCAAGATCACGCCGAAGCTGATCCGTGCGGAGCTCGACCAGACTGCGGGCATCGTCAAGACGTATGACGGCAAGACGGATGCCGATCCGAAGAACCTCGTCTTCGACGAGTCCTACGATGCGCAGGGGAACCGCCTCACGGACGATGGCATCTACCTGCAGGACAAGCCGCAGGTGCAGGCGGTCGTCAAAGCGGAGTATGATGACAAGAACGCCACGATCGACCCCGGGGCGGTGCCGACGAATGCGCGGACGATCACCTATACGCTCAGCATCACCGATGAGACGAGGAAGGGGAACTATGCGCTCGACACGAGTGCTGCGCAGAACACATACCTGGCGACGGGCGATATCGCGCGCCGTAAGGTCTACGTGGATTTCACGGGCGGCTCGCTCGACAAGGTGTATGACGGCACGCCCTACCTCAAGAGTTCCGTGGGCAGTCCTGCCACGCTGCTGCCGCTGGATGCGGAGCATGAGACGGGCGTCGTCCAAGGGGACGACGTGCACCTCGATGCGAGCAAGGCGAGCGGCAGATACGCGAGTGCGCATGTGCGGCGCGATGCGTCCGGCAAGCCTGTGGCGCAGGACGTCCACTTGAGCGGCATCACGTTCGGCGGCAACGATGTGGGAAACTACATCCTCGCCGCCAACCCCGGGAGCTCGTCCGCGCGCACGGTGACGAAGGACGGCGTGACCCAGGTGGAGCTCACCGGGCGCGGCGTCATCTCCCCGGTGACGATCGCCGTCTCGCTGAAGAACAGGAACATCACGAAGGAGTACGATGGCACGACCGCCGTCGACAGCAAGTACCTCAGCGACAACCTGCAGTGGGATACCGCACCGCTCGTCGCGCGCGGCGACAAGCTCGTGACGAAGTGGGTGCACACGCCTGCCTTTGCCTCGAAGAATGTCAAGGGCACGGATGGCCGCGGCATGAATCCCGTGACGTTCGATTTCTCCTGGAGCAATGTGGGGAGGGACGGCGCCACGTACCATGACTACGATGTCGTGCCCGGCACGAGCGGCTCCGTCACGGGGCAGGGCGCGCAGGCGGTCGCGCATCTCACCGCGAACGGGAAGATCACGCCACGTCTGCTCATCGCCTCGAGCGGCGCCCGTGCGACGAAAGTCTACGATGCGACGCCGGACGTCCTGGGAGACGCGGGCAAGAACCTCGTCTTCACGCGGCGGGATGGCAGCAGCGTCTTCGGCATGGGCGATACGATCAACGACCTGCACGTCAAGGCGGACGCGAAGTACCTGGAGACGGCACCTGGCAGGGGCGATGCCGCCGATGCGACGGCAGGCGTGGCAGCGGACGGCTCGAGCCTGCCGTTGCTCGACCACGATGTCGCCTATACGAACATCACGCTCGGCAATGACAACTACGCGCTCGACCCCGCCTCGGCGAAGTCCGTGATGGGCAAGGGCACCATCACGCGTGCCACGCTCAAGCTGACGGCAGAGCCCGTCACGATCCGGGCGTGGCAGGATCTGCCCCTGACCTATCAGGGACAGGCGAGCGGCTGGCAGGGCAGCGACGGCTGGTCCGGCACGGACATCCGCTTCGCGCCCGCCGCCGACCAGCGGAACTACCCCGCGGGGAAATACCCGATCTGGGCATGGTACTGCACGGGACAGGATGCGCTGGGCAATGGTCTCTACACGAGGATCGCGCAGGGTGCCTACGGCAAGAACTACGAGGTCGTAGAGGATCCCGCGAACAGGACGGCGCTCACCATCCTGCCGGGACGCGCGTCCGACCTGCCGCTGCCGCCGGACATGCCGACGGCCATCGATGCGGCCACGGCGTCGGGCAAGGGCTTCATCCCCGACCGCGGCGCCTACAACCATATCTCGCATGACGAGGGACACACCGTCGTGCGGGAGCCGCGCGCCGGCCTCTCCTATGCGGGCGGCGGCATCAATGTCGGCGAGATGGCCTTCTGGCAGGCAGGCGGCGCGTCTGCGGGCACGGTGCGGACGCGCGCTACGGACGTCACGCGTCCGGGCGGCGCCTTCACGCGCACGGG
>ERZ772897.1141-NODE-1141-length-29426-cov-8.016445_pt1 | contig 29426 bp, 30 predicted proteins | sample MGYA00512125_ERZ772897 | MGnify/ENA primary metagenome ERZ772897 (study PRJEB29015, sample SAMEA2737660) | human gut metagenome | biome: human gut; feature: human-associated habitat; material: faeces | place: China | collected 2012 ... | reverse complement strand
TCGTGTCCGGCTATTTCAAGAAAGACACTACCACCACCGCCGCCGACAAAATGGCGCGGGTACTGGAAGCGGAAGCCGCTGCTACACAGGAGCCGACTTGTCCGGCGTGAACCGGGGCATGAGGAAAGCGGCCATGCCGGGGAGCATGGCCGCTGGAGTGTGAGTAAAGGTCATACATGGATTTGAAAATCACCAAAATCAAATACACCGCAGCCTTGCTTTAAATTACCCTCTTTTGCTAATTGGCAAAAGGCTTTTTCAATCCGGCTAATTATATCGGCGGGAATAGCAAGTTGATGATGTGCAGGTAAAATTCGCTGTACTTCTAAAGACTGCAATTTTCTTATGGACTGAAAGAAAAGTTGTGGGTCTGTTGTTGGATAAAAAGCGTCAAGACACCCTTTGTATATTAAATCACCGGAATACAAGTATTTTCTTTCCGGTTCATAGAAGCAGCAATGCCCCGGAGAATGCCCGGGCGTATGAAGAACTATCAATTTCCTATTCCCCAAATCAATGCAATCGTTATCATGTAAAATTATTTGCGGGACTCCTTGAAAAATCTGATATTCCTCTATTTTGAAGTCAGAGGGAAAATCGCATGGTTTTCTCATAAGATTGCTTTTTACCACTTGCAAAGGTATAGGAAATTTACCAGATAACCAATCTTTTTCTGCTTCGTGGACTGCGATAATATCAAAATATTTGTGCCCGCCGATATGATCCCAGTGTGTATGTGTTGTTATGGCTGTAACTGGAAGTGATGTCAAACTATCAACTACTTTTTTGATATTTGCCACCCCTAACCCCGTATCAATCAATATGGCTTTCTTAGTGCCACAAAGTAAATAGCAATGCGTTTCTTCCCAATGCCGATACTCACTGATTGCAAAAGTATCTTTGTCGATTATTTCCGTTGTAAACCAACTACTCATGTTTTATCACCCGCTCTATCGAAATCGCTTTTGAAAGTAAGTATAGCACACAGATATAAACTTTTCTACTGAAAGCAACTCTACAAAACGCTACACAAAAATCAGCAATTTGACAAATCATAAAGAAGCAGATTTTACACTTTTGCCGCTATACAGCCCGCCCTATTCCGTGGTACAATGAAACCACGGAATAGTGGGGCTGGCTGTCGGAAACGGAGGATTTTATGTTAAGACAAGCCACCCAAAACCTCATTACCGCCCTTTATCCGAGATTGTCCCATGAGGACGAATTGCAAGGCGAGAGCAATTCCATATCGAACCAGAAAAGGATTTTGGAAACCTACGCCAAGCAGAACGGCTTTACCAATCTGCGCTGGTACACCGACGACGGCTTCTCCGGCGCAAACTTCCAGCGCCCCGGTTTTCAAGCCATGCTTGCAGACATTGAAGCCGGGAAAGTGGGTACGGTCATCGTCAAGGACATGAGCCGGTTAGGGCGAAACTACTTGCAGGTAGGGTTTTACACGGAAATGCTGTTCCCTCAAAAGGGAGTGCGTTTTATCGCTGTCAACGACAATGTGGACAGCGCAAACGGCGGCATGGACAACGATTTTACCCCTCTGCGAAATCTGTTCAATGAATGGCTGGTGAGAGATACGAGCAAGAAAATCAAGGCAGTGAAAAAGTCAAAAGGCATGAGCGGCAAGCCTGTTACCAGCAAGCCGGTTTACGGCTATGTGATGGACGAGGACGAGAATTTTATTATAGACGAGGAAGCCGCCCCGGTGGTGCAGCAGATTTACCAGCTTTGCCTTGCCGGGAACGGCCCGACCAAGATTGCCCGTATGCTGACGGAGCAGCAAATCCCCACGCCGGGGACGCTGGAATATCAGCGGACAGGCAGCACCCGCCGTTATCACCCAGGCTATGAGTGCAAATGGGCGACCAACACCGTCGTTCATATCCTCGAAAACCGAGAGTACACCGGATGTCTGGTGAACTTCAAAACGGAAAAGCCTTCTTATAAGGTCAAGCACAGCATAGAGAACCCCGTCGAGAAGCAGGCCATTTTCGAGAACCACCATGAGCCGATCATCGACAAGGAAACATGGGAACGGGTGCAGGAGTTACGCAAACAGCGCAAACGCCCGAACCGCTACGATGAAGTGGGGCTGTTCTCCGGGATTTTGTTCTGCGCCGACTGCGGCCATGTGCTGTATCAGCAGCGGTATCAGAACAAAGACCGCAAGCAGGACTGCTACATCTGCGGCAGCTACAAGAAGCGCACCCGCGACTGTACGGCGCACTTTATCCGCACCGACCTGTTGACCGCCGGTGTCCTCTCCAATCTCCGGCAAGTGACCGAATACGCCGCCAAGCATGAGAGCCGCTTTGTGAAGCTGCTTATCCAGCAGAACGAGATCGGCGGCAAGAGAAAGACCGCCGCAGCCACCAAGCAGCTTGAACAGGCGCAGGAGCGCATTGCCGAAGTGAGCCGCATTATCAAGCGGCTGTATGAGGACAATGTGAACGGCAAAATCAGCGACGAGCGTTTCATGGAACTGTCGGCAGACTATGAGCAGGAACAGCGGGAACTGAAAGACCGCGCCGCCGCTTTGCAGGCCGAACTGGACAAGTCGCAGGCCGCCACCGTCAACGCGGAAAAGTTTATGGGTATCGTCCGAAAGCACCTTGCCTTTGAGGAACTTACCCCCACCCTCTTGCGGGAAATGATTGAGAAAATCGTCGTGCATGAGTGCAGCTATGACGAGAACGGCACCCGCAGGCAGGACATTGAGATTTATTACAGCTTTGTCGGCAAGATTGACTTGCCCGAATAACCGCCCGACCTATCCGACACAATGGCCAAGTGTCGGATAGGAACGGCAAAATTTTTTGCACTTCTATTGCTTCTTTATCACACATAAGCAAAGAACTCGGGCTTGCCATGAAGATCTCCGAGCTCGAGGCGACAAAAGATATGATCGATGGCATCGCCGATGCTACGCTCCTCCTCGAGGGCGGCTATAAAGTCCTCAAGCGCGAGGAAGTCGTCGCCATCCTGAAAGAAAGTCTTTGATGCTTGCTGGTTTATGGGGGCTGAACGGAAGAGACGTTCCGTTCAGCCCCTCGTCTATTTCTTTTCTATATTGCGGCTTTGCGTATATAATAGGGGAGGTGTACCAATCATAGAAGATGATGGAGGAGTGGGAGAATGGAGATACGCGTACTGCAGTACTTTATGGCGGTAGCCAGGCATGAGAACATCACCAAGGCGGCGGAGGAACTTCACCTGACGCAGCCGACGCTTTCGCGGCAGCTGTCGGATCTCGAGGACGAACTGGGCGTGCAGCTGCTCGTGCGCGGGAAGCGCAAGACGCAGCTGACGGAAGCCGGACTGATATTCAAGGCGAGAGCGCAGGAGATTCTCAGACTGACAGAAAAGACGAAGGAGCAGTTTGCCAAGATGGATGAGCTCGTGGCAGGGGACATCTACCTTGGTGCCGGCGAGACGCAGGCGATGGCCTGTGTCGCGAAAGTCCTGGCGCCGCTGCGTCGCGCCTATCCTCACATCCAGTTCCATCTGGTCAGCGGCAATGAAGACCTGATCTACGATTCTCTGCAGAAGGGATTGCTCGACTTCGGGCTCGTCTGCCGGGCGGATGCACCGCGGACGTATGTGTTTCGCCGCATCCCGCACGACGATGCCTGGGGTCTCATGATGCGGGAGGACAACCCTCTGGCGGTCAAAGAGGCCGTACAGCGCGCCGATCTCTTCCAGGAGCCGCTCATTGTATCGGAGCAGGCGATGAAGCATCACGAGCTGGATCATTATTTCGGCAGCGTAGCGGAGAAAATCGAGGTGGCCGGCACCTACAACTTGCTCTACAATACAATCTTTTTCATTGAGGCGGGCATGGGCAGTGCGCTTTGCTTCAAGGGCATGGCGGATGCCGTAGGTTCGTCCCGCGGGCTCGTCTTCCGTCCTTTGGACCCCGTGATTTACTCGGCGAATTATGTGGTCTGGCGCAGAGACCAGGTCTTCTCCCGCGCCGGTCGTCTCGTCGTGGCGGCCCTGGACGAGGCGTTTTCTCATCATGCTTAAAGCGTATCATAGATTATTAAAACCAAGTATTTGTAATCATATACCCCTTCCCTTATAATGAATGCATCAAGTAAAACAACTGGGCATGCAGCGATGAGCTGCAGCGATGCAACAATAAGGAAGGGGTTTTTCCATGAAGACATTCAAAAGCAAGAAAAGAGCCGCTTGGCTGATGGCCGCTGTGATGATGGGATCGTTCACTTTTGGAGGGATGACGATGCATACGACTTATGCAGCCGTGCCGACGAAAACGCTCGTGCACGATTCCCAGATGAAGCATGCGACGATCAAGGATCTGGACAACGACACGCGCGTCTTCGCCGTGGACAAGACGATTGAGGTCAAGAAGGTCACGTTCCAAAACCGCTACGGCTTCAATGTGGCGGGCCACCTCTACCTGCCGAAGGATTTTGATGACAAGAAGCAGTACAAGGCTGTCGTCGTGACGGGCCCGTTCGGCGCAGTCAAGGAGCAGTCCTCGGGCCTCTACGCACAGGAGATGGCCAGGAACGGCTTTGTTGCCGTCGCCTTCGATCCGTCGACCACGGGGGAGAGCAGCGGAAAGCGCCGCAATATGGGCTCTCCGGAGATCTTCACGGAGGATTACAGCGCGGCAGTCGATTTCGTCAGCAACCTCAAGTTCGTCAACCCGCAGCAGATCGGTGCCATTGGCATCTGCGGTCTCTCGGGCATGGCCATCACGGCAGCGACGAATGATACGCGCATCAAGGCGGTCGCGACCTCGGCCATGTACGACATGTCGGATAGCATCCGCAACCACTATCAAGGGGATTACTATACGCCGGAGCAGCGCGAGATCGTCAAGCACCACCTGGCCGAGATGCGCGATGAGGAGGCAAAGACAGGCAAGTCTATTCCCGGCTCGCATGAGCTCGCCGTCGACAAGGATGGCAAGGTGATCTCGACGAAGACGATGTTCCCCGACAAACTGCCGGCGGATGCACCGGATGTCGTGAAGGGCTTCTACGATTATTACGTCAGCCGCGCTTACCATCCGCGCGCCATCAACTCCAACACGCTGGCCTGGGATTCGACGACGCCGTACGGTTTCTTCAACTTCTCGCTGATGGAGCACATCAAGGAACTCAGCCCACGCCCGCTGCTGCTCATCACAGGGGACAAGGCGCATTCTAAGTACTTCTCGGATGCGGTCTATGCAGCGGCAGATGGTCCGAAGGAGGAGATTGTCGTTCCGGGTGCTACGCATACGGATCTCTACGACCAGATGGACAAGATCCCCTTCGACCGCCTCGTCGCGTTTTTCAACAAGTACCTCGGTGAATGATTGCTGGAAAGACGTACCCGGGAGGAGGATGTTTGATGAGCAGATGGTTCTTTTTCTGTTGTGCTCTGATTGCACTTCTCATGCTGGGCTGTGGCGGCCCTGGAGTGGCAGCCACAGCCTTGTCCGGGACGGAGGCAGAGATGCACGAGACAGGAGCGGCATCCCTACTAGCGGGCAGCAAAGTGTATGCTCTGAAGTGGGCTGACACGGAGGCTGCTGCCGAGCTGCGGCAGCAGTTGCCGCTGGCCAAGACGTTTACAGAACTCCATGGCAACGAGAAATACTACAAACTGCCGCAGCACCTGACAGCGGCGGATGAAGATGTCCGCGAGATCCATAAGGGGGATGTCATGCTGTTTGACGGCCAGTATGTCGTGGTGTTCTATCAGGATTTTCAGACGACCTACCGCTACACGCGCTTGGGTCACGTCGAAGCAGCTGATGATTTGGATGCTGCTCTGGGGGCAGGTGATGTATTCCTGACCTTGCAACCATGAGATGGGGAGAGCGGTCTGGAGGCGGAAAGGATGAGATGATATGAAACGACAGCAGCGATTGCTCTTGATCCTGGCATTTGGTGTGTTCAGCATCCTCAATACGGAGATGGGCATCATCGGCATCCTGCCGATGGCGGCGGAGATGTACCAGGTGGATATCGTACAGGCGGGGATGCTCGTCAGTCTGTTCGCGCTTGGCGTGGCCATCGCAGGGCCGACGATGCCGTTGCTGTTCTCGCGCTTCAATCGCAAGCACGTGATGCTGCTTGTGCTGGGCGTGTTCACGATCTGCAATGCACTGGCCGTCGTTGCAAGCGACTTCCAGCTCCTTTTAGTGCTGCGCGTCGTGCCGGCCTTTTTTCACCCGGTCTACTGTGCCCTCGCCTTCAGCGTGGCCGCTGCCTCGGTGGCTCCAGAGGATGCGCCGCGGGCTGTGGCGCGCATCAACATGGGCGTCGCGGCCGGCATGGTTGTCGGCGTGCCCATCAGCAATGTCTTGGCAGCGACGTTTGACTTTTCGGTGGCAATGGCCTTCTTTGCAGGCGTGACGGGGATCATGTTCCTGCTGACAATGGCCTTTGTGCCGGACTTGCCGGTGACGCAGCCAATGCGCTACGGCACGCAGCTTTCCGTTCTGAAGCGTCCGCCGGTCTGGCTGGCCATCGTGGCGGTCATTTGCCTCAACGGTTCCATATTCGGTGTCTACAACTACCTCGCTGACTACCTGCAGCAGTTCGCGGCACTGCCGGGAGAGCTCATCGCAGCGCTGCTCCTCATCTATGGTCTCTTGAACATCTGCGGAAGCTATCTGGGCGGCAATCTCCTTGCCAGGTGTCCCAGCGTGACCGTACGCCTTTTCCCACTGTGTACCATCGCGCTCTACTGTCTGCTCTTTGCAGGTGGTGGGAAGTTGCTGCCTCTTCTCGCGGCATTGATCGTGGTTTGGGGCATTCTCGGTGGCATCAATGCGAACATCAATCAGTACCTGCTGGCCTGCGTGGCATCGGATGCTCCGGATTTCAGCAACGGCCTGTTCCTGACAGCGGCCAATCTCGGCTGCATGGCGGGAACCATGATCAGCGGCTTTTTCATCCGCAGCCTCGGACTGCCCTTCGTCGTCTGCGGTGGCCTGCTGCTGGCTGCTGCTGCCCTGCTGCTCACAAAGTTCGTACACTGCCGGGCAGATGAGCAACAGGCGACGGATTGTCTTATCGGGTTGTAACAAGTGGTTTTATGGCAGATTTCAATTCGTTTTTGACGCTTCGGCGATGTGCTTTATAAGAAAAATATATGACGCAAGATAAGGTATAAGCATTTCATATTGTGATGCAGAGCAGGTAAGATAAAAGTATCAAGAGACGAAGATAAGAACTTGGAAAATTGCAAGTGCAAATTGAACGAGGTGTTTTGTTATGAAAAAGAACAAGCTTTGGCAGCGCATCGCGGCGCTGGCGGTGCTCGGCACGGCGTTCGCGCTCGGTGGCAACGGCCTGACGGCTGAGGCTGCGGCGCAGCAGGCAGCAGGGATGAATGTGGCGAAGAGCGTCACGCAGCAAAAGGAGGCAGAACCATTGCATCTGACACAGGAGTGGGACAAGACGTTCCCGGAGAGTAAGGAAGTCAATCATCGGAAAGTTACCTTCCACAACCGCTACGGCATCGAGCTTGCGGCGGACCTTTATGAGCCGAAGAACGCTAAGAAGGGCAGCCTCGCGGCTATCGCCGTCAGCGGTCCGTTCGGCGCGGTCAAAGAGCAGGCCTCGGGACTCTACGCGCAGGAACTCGCGAAGCGCGGTTTCCTGACCATCGCGTTTGACCCTTCGTTCACAGGGGAGAGCGGCGGCGTGAACGGCGTGCGCAATGTCGCGTCGCCTGACATCAATACGGAGGATTTCTGCGCGGCTGTTGACTTCCTTTCGACAGAGTCTGACGTCAATTCGGAGCGGATCGGCATCCTCGGCATCTGCGGGTGGGGAGGCATGGCGCTCAATGCAGCGGCCATCGACACGCGCATCAAGGCGACGGTCACCACGACGATGTACGACATGAGCCGCGTGATCGCCAACGGCTATTTCGACTACGAAAAGGACGCGGCGACGCTCGCCAAGGAGCGCATGGCAAACCGCAAGGCGCTCAACGCACAGCGTACGGAGGACTACCGCACGGGTACCTATAAGCGCGCAGGCGGCGTCGTTGATCCGCTGCCGGCCGATGCTCCTTGGTTCGTCAAGGATTACTATGCTTATTACAAGACGAAGCGAGGCTACCATCCGCGTTCCGTGAACTCCAACGAGGGCTGGAACACGACGAGTGCGCTTTCGTTCATGAACATGCCGTTGCTTTCCTACGCGGATGAGATCGAGAGCCCGGTGCTCGTCATTCATGGCGAGAAAGCCCATTCGCGTTACTTCAGTGAGGACGCGTTCAAGAAGCTCAAGGGCGATAACAAAGAGCTTCTGATCATCCCTGATGCTAACCACACGGATCTTTACGACAACATGGAGAAGATCCCGTTCGACAAGATTACGGCGTTCTTTCAGAAATATTTAAAATAAGGCAGGGCAAGCTTCCCAAGCAGCCTGACGGCAATCGTCAGGCTGTTATAAGTTTTGTGTCTGCACTCGTCCAGATGAAGGACTCCAGCTTTTTTTTGGCTGTTTTTGGCAAACAGGGACTTGCACCACGCTGCGTCGTTCAATTTCTGGAGCAGCAGGGCCAGAAAGTCAAGATGGTCGTGCTGGTTCTGCGGGGCAAGGCAGATGATGCAGCGGATTTTTTTGCCGCTCTGCATCGTGATGGGGTGCTGGAACAGGGTGAGCGCGGCGGAACTGGTGAGAACGCCGTCTTTCGCCTTGGCATGTGCGAGCAGGAAACCTTTGCCGAGGATCATGTAATCGCCGTGGCGGGACAGCAGTGCGATGATGCGGTCGATGTAGCTCTGGACGATAAAATGGCCTATCTTTATTGCACTTGTTTTAACGTGTGACAGCGCCTAAAATAAGTGCTGTAATAAGAAATGAGCAGCAACGAAAGGAGGAACGACAAATTCTGCCCTCTGGCCGCGGCCCCCAAATAGGACAATGTGCGAAGTTCCGTATGCCTTGCTTCTTGATAAGATTGCTAGGTGTTCAAGTTATTATTGCAATTCAGGAGAGAATTTCCTGAGGCATCTCTATTGAGTTTTTTCGCAGTTCCTTTCAGGGCGCAATGCAGGTCCACCACGGCCTCGCATTGTGCTTTCTTTTTTTGCAAGGGACACGTTTTGCGTGTGAAAAGCCGTGCGGCGCGGGAGGTTTTCTGGAAAATTTACACAGAATTTACATAAAGAAAACACAGCCCACGAGTGGCAGGATTAAAATGAGAACGTGATGGAGATGCAGAGGGGAGAAAGAGTATGTACGCGATTATCGATGTTGGTTCCAACACCGTTCGCATGAACATCTACAAGCTGGAACGGGGACAGCTTTCTCTGGTTATGGGGAAGAAGGAGTCCGTCGGCCTGGCATCTTACGTGAAGAACGGACAGATGCTCCCGGAAGGGGTGAATCGTGCCTGCGAGGTGCTCGCGGAATTCCGCATGATCCTGCAGGACCTTGGCATTACGGATTACCATGCCTTTGCGACGGCTGCGCTGCGGAACGCGGTGAACAGCCGCGCTGCGGTGGCGGAGATCATGGAGCGCACGGGGATCAAGATCGAAGTGATTTCCGGCGAGACGGAGGCGGAGCTCGATTTCATCGGCGCTTCGCACGCCGTCGAGGTGACGGATGGCCTGCTGGTGGATATCGGTGGCGCGTCTACGGAGCTCGTCGTCTATGCGGGTGGGGAGATCAAGAAGAAGGTGAGCCTCCCCATCGGCTCGCTCAACACGTACGACCGCTATGTCACGAATCTCCTGCCGAGCCGGGCGGAGCGCAAGTCCATCCGGCAGATGGTGCTCAACCTCCTGAAACAGGATACGGATCTGTACGAAGGGGAATACACCATCGTCTGCGGTGTGGGCGGGACAATTCGTGCCGGATCGCGTGTGTATCGTGCTGCCGGGGATGATCATTCTCTACACGCTGATCAAGCACTTCCACAGCGAATGGGTGGAAGTCACGCGGGCAGGTGTCCGCGATGGCTACCTTTATCGATACATCCTCGAGCAGGACGCGGCCCCTTCGCCGCAGGAACGTCCTGCGGAGGATGGACGCGCAGATAAAGCAGCGCCCGAGACTGGGAAAGAAGAGGAAGGCGTCGGATAGGTGCATCAGCCCTCTCATTGACGAGCCTTGGGACGTATGGGAGATTCGTCCCCAGTGCGAGGCGAATGGCGTATCAGAAAGAGCCGCCTCTGCGCTGATCATGAATTCTTAGGAGGACAAGCTATGAAAATGAATGTAGAGAACCTCAACCTTTTCTATGGGGAGCATCAGGCGCTCTTCGATGTGGGCTTAGCGGTTCCTGAGCATAAAGTGGTCGCGTTGATTGGGCCGTCCGGCTGCGGCAAGTCGACGTTCCTGCGCACGCTGAACCGCATGAACGACCTCATCGACGGCGTGCGGGTCGAGGGCGAGATCCAGCTCGACGGCGAGGATATCTACGCGTCGGAGACAGATCTGGTACAGCTTCGCAAGCGCGTCGGCATGGTGTTCCAAAGGCCGAATCCGTTCCCGATGTCGATTTACGACAATGTCGCCTACGGCTGCCGCGTGCACGGGCTGAAGGACAAGAAGAAGCTCGATGAGATCGTGGAGAAGAGCTTGCGCGGTGCCGCCCTCTGGGATGAGGTCAAGGACCGGCTGAATGCTTCCGCCATGGGCATGTCCGGTGGTCAGCAGCAGCGCCTCTGCATCGCGCGCGTCATGGCCGTGGAGCCGGAAGTCGTGCTCATGGACGAGCCGTGCTCGGCCCTCGACCCGATTTCCACGATGAAGATCGAGGAACTTGTCGCAGAGATCAAGAAGGATTTCACCATCGTCATGGTCACGCATAACATGCAGCAGGCAGCGCGTGTCTCTGACTTCACGGCGTTTTTCCTCAATGGCAAGTTGATTGAACACGATAAGACGGATGTGATTTTCACGAAGCCTCACGATAAGAAGACAGAGGATTACATCACAGGGAGGTTCGGCTGATGGAAAAGACGAGACAGGAATATATCCACGACCTTGCCGTCGTGCAGGATAAAGTGCATCAGATGGGCATCATGGCGCAGGAGGCGGTCAAGAAATCCGTCAAGGCTCTGCTGGAAAACGATGCGGAGCTCGCGAAGACCGTCATGAAGGAAGACGATGCGATCGACGATATGATCATCGATATCGAGGATGACTGCATCCTGCTGATTGCGAAGCAGCAGCCGATCGCACACGACCTGCGCGTGATCGCGACGGGCTTCAAGATCTCGACGGATATCGAGCGCATCGGTGACCACGCGTTCGATATCGCGCGCGTGGCGACGACGGGGAAGGCGCCGCTCGATGACGAGCGGAAGAAACTGATCCGCGAACTGGCCGACTGCTCCGTGGAGATGGTATCCAAGGCGATGGAGGCCTATCGTACGGCGGATGTGCGTCTCGCCGATGAGGTTCGCCATACGGACAAGGCGATGGATGAGATCTTCAACCGGACCTTCTATTCCCTGTCGCACTTCATCAGCAATTCCACATATCCTCCCGAGGAAGTCACAAAGCTCCTCTTCATCGCTAGGTTCCTCGAGCGCATCGGCGATCATGCGGTCAACATCGCAGAATGGGTCGTCTACCTCGAGACGGCGGAACGCATCCGTTCTAGAAAAAAGGGAGATTCCCTTGACAAAGCCATAGGCTGATGTTAGGATGAAAACAATCAAGTGAAATGTGATGAGAGAGAAAAGTAGGAAGCGGATCGTGGTAGAGAGCCGCGGTTTGGTGAAACGCGGTATGGGAAACTTCTGAAATACACTTTGGAACAGCGGGCTGAAGCACACGATGTGGTAGGTCTTGCCGGATGCCTCCGTTATCATGGGCTAGGATATGTCTGTATCCGAAAGAGAGGCTTGCGCGAGCAAGCAGGGTGGTACCACGGGTAAGTCAGCTCGTCCCTGTAGAGGGACGGGCTTTTTTATGTATGAGGAGGAAAACGCTATGATCATCGTCATGAGTCCGACATCCACAGAAGCCGATTTGAACGGAGTCGAGGAAAAGATCAAGGCCAATGGCTTGACATTTCATCTTTCCAAAGGGGAAGACCGTACGATTGTCGGCGTGATCGGCGATAAGAAGAAGATCGCAAACCTGGAAATGAATATGATGTCCGGCGTGGAGAAGACCGTCCGCATCACGGAGAAATACAAGCTGGTGAGCCGGGAGTTCCATCCGTCTGACACGGTCATCGATGTGGATGGCGTGAAGATCGGCGGCGATCATTTGACCATCATGGCAGGCCCGTGTGCCGTGGAGAGCGAGGAGCAGCTGCAGGAAGCCGCCCGCTGCGTGAAGGACGGCGGCGCTCAGTTCCTGCGCGGTGGCGCGTTCAAGCCGCGGACGTCTCCCTATGATTTCCAGGGGCTCGCAGAAAAGGGGCTGAAGATGCTGCGCAAGGCGGCGGATGAGAACGGCCTCAAGGTCGTCACGGAGATCGTCGATAAGGACGATATCGATCTTATCGGCGCGTATGCGGATGTTTATCAGGTTGGCGCACGCAACATGCAGAATTTCCAGCTCCTCAAGGCGCTCGGCAAGGCGAAGAAGCCGGTGATGCTCAAACGCGGTCTTTCCTCGACGATCAGTGAGTGGCTCAATGCTGCAGAATACATTGCGGCGGGGGGAAACGAAGAGATCATCCTCTGCGAGCGCGGCATCCGCACGTATGAGACCTTCACGCGCAATACGTTGGATCTCTCTGCGGTCGCTGCCATCAAGGAGCTGTCGCATCTGCCGATCATCGTGGACCCGAGTCACGGCACGGGCCGTTGGCAGATGGTACGTCCGATGGCACGCGCTGCGATTGCCGCTGGCGCAGATGGGCTCATCATCGAAGTGCATCCGCATCCGGAGGTGGCGCTTTCCGATGGAGACCAGAGCCTGACGCCGAAGAATTTCCGCCGTCTGATGGAAGAGGTGCAGCAGATCGGCGCGCTCATGGGGAAATCATTATGAGCAGCTCTGCAGGCAAACGGATCAAGCTCGCCATCATCGGCGTGGGACTCATCGGCGGCTCTCTCGGACTCTGCTTGAAGCGTGCGCTGGGAGATGGCATCTACATCACGGGCCTCTGCCGTACGGAACGGTCGATGCAGCATGCGGTCAAATGCGGTGCCGTCGACTATGCGTCGGCGGACCTGGCGGAAGTCGTAGGGGACGCGGACATCGTCTTTCTGAGCCCGCCGGTCCTGCAGATCGTGCCGATGGTGCAAAGGCTCCTGCCCTATCTCTCGCCGCACACCATCCTGACGGATGCCGGAAGCACCAAAGGCTATGTCTGGCAGCACCTGCGCGAGATCCTGCCGGAAACCGTCTATTATATCGCAGGGCACCCGATGACGGGCAAGGAAAAGAGCGGCGTTGATGCTGCAGACCCCGATCTCTTCCGCGGCAAGGCTTACGTTATCATCGAGGATACGGGGGCGCCGCGGGAGGTCTATCGGAAGCTCCTTGACCTCCTGCGCTACACGGAGGCGAATTTCGTCCCGATGGAGATCGCGCAGCACGACCGCTGTGCTGCGGTCATCAGCCACGTGCCGCATGTCGCGGCGGCGGCCCTCGTCACCCTGCTGAACCGCTCGGGAGATGATCTGGAATCCTGCATCAAGCTGATCGGCGGCGGGTTCAAGGATACGACGCGCATCGCGTCTTCCAATGCGGATATGTGGGCGGATATCTGCATGACGAATGGCGGGGAGATCGCGAGAAACCTGCGTCAGCTGCAGGAGATCCTCGGCGAGGTGATTGAGGCGTGTGAGTCTCACGACCGCCAGTATATCCATGACTACTTCACGGCCTCGAAGAAGCGGCGCGACAGCCTGCTCGAGAATGCTGCCAAGGAAAAGATCGATCCAAACTGAAGGAGAAGGGATGGGAACGATGAAGATCAAGCTGGCAGAACTGGCAGATGCCTTCGCACAGTCCGATGTCCTGCCCGGATATGTCGACCTCGTGGAAGGGCGCGTCATCCTGCTGCATGACGATTGGCAGGATGACGCCGCCATGGCGCATGCCATGCGGATCGAGGATGACTTTGAGCGGTATGTGCCGCTCACCAACGTCTGCGACAGCGATGAACATGAGGCGATGCAAGCCTTCGTGCGGACGCAGCCGCGTGAGGTGCGCGAACGCCTGAGCGCTGCCTTGGCGCAGCGGGGGGCGAGCCTCCATTTCCGCAAGGAGATCGAGCGCCTTTCGCTGCAGGCAGCCTGGCAAGCCTTTTGGCGTGCCCATCTGAAAGAAGCAGCGCGCTTCTTCTGCGAGGAAAACGAGATTCCCTATGAAGAATGAGGGCGTTTCCCATAGACTTCCTTTTGCCGACTTAGTATAATGGGGATAGCCAAAAGGAATGATAAGGAAGGTGCAGATCTATGGTACATATCGTTGGCGCCGGTCCCGGGGCGACGGACCTCATCACGGTGCGGGGCGCGCGTCTGCTGGCGGAAGCGGATGTCGTGATCTATGCGGGATCGCTGGTCAGCCCGGAGTTCCTGCAGCTTTGCAAGAAGGGAGCGCAGACCTATGACTCGGCAGGCATGACGCTCGCAGAGGTCCTGTCTGTCATGGAGGAAGCGGAGCAGGCGGGGAAGACGACTGTGCGGCTGCATACAGGAGATCCTTCTGTTTACGGGGCAATCCAGGAGCAGATGGATGCGCTCGCGGAGCGTGGCATCGCGTTCGACGTGACGCCTGGCGTGAGCTCTTGCTTCGCGACGGCCGCGGCACTGAAACAGGAGTACACGCTCCCGGGCATCAGCCAGACGGTCATCATCACGCGCGCCGCTGGCCGCACGCCCGTACCGGAGGCGGAGAGCCTGCGGCAGCTCGCGCAGCACCAGGCGACGATGTGCATCTATCTCTCGGTCGCCATGCTCGATGAAGTCGTGCGGGAGCTGGCCGCGGGGGGCTATGCGCAGGAGACGCCGATCGCTGTCGTACAGCGTGCCTCGTGGCCGGATGAGAAGATCGTCCGTGGGACGCTCGCGACCATCGTGGCGAAGGTAAGGGAAGCGGGCATCCAGCGGCAGGCGATGATCGTCGTCAGCCGCTGCCTCGATGCGGCCTATGATCTCTCGCGCCTATATGCGCCGGAATTCTCGCACATGTTCCGCAAAGGAAAACAATGAGAACCGCGGTTTTTGCGCTGACCCCCATGGGTGTGAAGACGGCACAGCGCGTGCGGGCGGCCCTGCCGGAGGCGGATATCTTCGTCGGGGCGCGATGCCGAGCGGAGTTCCCAGAGGCGCAGGCCTTTTCCCGTCTCTCGGAGATCGTGGGAGCGAAGTTCCATAGCTATGATGCGCTCGTCTTCCTCATGGCGACCGGGATCGTCGTACGGACGATCGCCCCGCTGCTCAGGGGGAAGCTCGAGGACCCTGCCATCCTCGTGCTCGATGAGCAGGCGCATCATGTCATCAGCCTGCTCTCTGGACATGTGGGTGGGGCCAATGCGCTCACGCGGCAGTTGGCGCAGGCGCTCGGAAGCGACCCCGTGATTACGACGGCAACGGATGTAGAGGGGAGACTGGCGCCGGATGCGATTGCTGGACGCCTGGGACTTTTCCCGCAGCCTCACAACGCCATCCTATCCGTCAACCGCGCTCTGCTTTCCGGTCGGGAGGTCGTCTATTGCATCGATACGCGCCTCCGGTTGGCGGAGTTCTACGCAGAGGCTTTGCGCGCACTCGGCCTCGCAGTGCGGCCCGTTCCTGGTGACGGAGCGAGCGCGGCGGCACAGGTAGAGAGCGAGGGAAAGGTCGCGGTCTTGATCACGGACGCGAGGCAGAGGAAATGCCAGGGGAGGCACCTACGCCTCTGTCCCCGCCGCCTGATTGCAGGGGTCGGTTGCCGTAGGGGCGTCGCGGCGGATGAGATCGAGCAGGCACTCGCCGCATCGCTGTCTCATCTCGGCCTGCCCAAGGATGCCGTGGATGTCATGGCGACGACTGAGGTGAAGAAAGATGAGGCGGGGCTACGTGAGACGGCGAAAAAGCGCGGGATTCTCTTGCATTTCTATGATCAGAGGGCTTTGCAGGCCATGGTCGATCGATACGGCTTGCAGGAGTCCCCTTTCGTGAGAAAGACCATCGGCGTCGGCAACGTCGCGGAGGCGGCAGCACTCGCGGAGGCCGGATCTGTCCGTGGCAGGCTGGCGCTGGGGAAGACGAAGTTCAAGAAAGTGACGGTGGCTTTGGTATGGCAAACATTACAGTCGTAGGAATCGGTCCGGGAAGTCTTCTCGATATGACGCCGCGTGCACGTACGGCCATCGAGCACGCGCAGGTGGTGGCAGGCTATCATACCTACATCAAGCTCATCGCGCCGCTGCTCGAGGGGAAAGACGTCATCGGCACGGGCATGATGCAGGAAATCGACCGCTGTCGCATGGCAGTCGCATCCGCGTCGGACGGCAGGGAAACCGTGGTCATATCCAGCGGGGATGCCGGCGTCTATGGCATGGCTGGCCTCGTGCTGGAGATCCTGCTGCAGATGCCGCGGGAAAAGCGTCCGGAATACGGTGGGACCATTGCTGGCGTATCGGCGGTCAATGCAGCGGCGTCCCTGCTCGGGGCGCCGCTCATGCATGATTTCGCGGTCATCAGCCTCTCGAATCTCCTGACGCCTTGGGAACTCATCGAGAAGCGCGTGCATATGGCAGGGGAGGGGGATTTCGTCATCGCCCTTTACAACCCCAAAAGTCATAAGCGCGTGAAGAACATCGAACAGGTGCGCGACATCCTGCTCCGCTACCGCGATCCCGCCACGCCTGTGGGCATCGTGACGGCAGCGGCGCGTCCGGAGGAGAGGAAGGTGCTCTCGACGCTACGCGATTTCACCGAGGAAGAGATCAACATGTTCTCGCTCGTCATCATCGGTAATTCGCAGACGTATGTGCGCGAAGGCTGGATGATCACGCCGCGCGGGTACGGCAACAAGGAGGAAGGACTATGATCTTCCTCGCGGCGGGAACGGCGGATGGGCGGCAGCTCGTCGGGCGGCTGCTTGTAGCCGGATATTCCGTCGCGGCGTCTGTCACGAGTCGCTATGGAGCAGAGCTCCTGGCCGCAGGTGAGGGACGCGGACAGCTGCTCATCAATGAAGAGCCGCTGGACGCGACGGCACTCATCCACTACTGTGGGGAGCATGCGGTGCGGTGCATCATCGATGCGAGCCATCCGTATGCGGTGCACGTGTCAGAAAATGCGATGGCGGTAGCGGCGAAGCTTTCGTTTCCTTACCTGCGCTACGAACGCAGCCTGACGCCACTGGATGGCGATATCCATGTCGTACGCGACTACGAGGAGGCAGCGCGACTTGCCGCGGCGCTTGGCAGGCGCATTTTCCTCACGACGGGGAGCCACAACCTCAAGGTGTTCACGACTTCCCCCGCGCTCGCCGAGGCCGTGCTCATCGCGCGCGTCCTGCCGACTTCTGAGGTGCTCGCCGCCTGTGAGGCGCTCGGGCTCAAGCCGGCGCAGATCGTCGCCATGCAAGGCCCGTTCAGTGCGGCGCTGAACCTGGAGATGTTCCGCCGCTATGAGGCAGAGGTCCTCGTGACGAAGAACAGCGGACAGGTCGGTGGCACGGATACGAAACTGGCCGCCGCGAAGGCGCTCGGCTTGCCTGTCGTCCTCATCGATCGGCCGCAGCTTTCGTATCCGCACCTCGCGCATACGTTTGAGGAAGTCTTGTCGTTCCTTGCACAACAGGAGGCAGTCTGATGGATTTTATCAAGAAACCGAGGGAAATCGAAGATCGCAGCATGGAGATCATCGCTCCACATCTGGCGCCGTATCATTTGAGCGAGGTCGAGACGAAGATCTATTCGCGCATCATCCACGCGGCGGGAGATGTGGAGTACGCTCCACTCATCCACCTGCATCCGCAGGCGGTGGCGGCAGCGCAGCAGGCCTTGCGGGCCGGGGCCTCCATCTATACGGATGTCGAGATGGTGCGTACGGGCATCAACAAGCGGAAGCTCGCCTCCTTCGGCGGTGAGGTGCATTGCCTCATCGCGGATCCCGATGTCGCCGCCTTTGCCAAGGCCTCCGGCATCACGCGCTCGATGGCGGCGATGCGTCGGTTCGGCCCGGCGCTCGACGGCAGCATCGTGGCGATCGGCAATGCACCGACGGCACTCTATGAGGTACTCCGCCTCGTCGAGGAAGAGGGGATGCGGCCGGCCTGCATCGTCGGCATTCCCGTTGGTTTCGTCGGCGCGGCGGACTCCAAGGAACAACTGCGGCGCAATCCCTTCGTCCCCTACATCACGGTGGAGGGAACGAAGGGCGGCAGCCCGATCGCGGCAGCCGTGGTCAATGCGCTGATGTACGATTTGGATGATACGCGTTTCTGAGGAAAGCGGAGGCAGGGAAGATGAAGCGGAGGATACCGCGCCTCGTCATAGCGGCTACGCAAAGCGGCGCCGGCAAGACGACGCTGGTGACAGGGCTTTTGGCGGCTCTGCGTCAGCGGGGGCTCAAGGTGCAGTCCTATAAAGTAGGGCCCGATTATATCGATACCGGTTTCCATGCCTTGGCGAGCGGCAGGCCGTCCCATAATCTCGATACTTGGCTCGTTCCGAAGCAGCATCTGCGCACGCTGTTCCTGGAGACGGCGGCGGATGCGGACATCGCCGTCATCGAGGGCGTCATGGGCCTTTATGACGGCGGGCGGCAGGGCGTGAGCTCGACAGCGGAGATCGCCAAAGCGCTCGCTGCACCGGTCCTCCTCGTCATCGATGCCAAGTCCATGGGGGCTTCGGCAGCGGCGGTCGCACTCGGGTTCCGGGACTACGACCGGGATGTGGAGCTGGCCGGGGTACTGCTCAACCGCCTCGGTTCCTCGACGCATGAGGCGTTGATTCGCACGGCACTGGCGGACATCGGCATGCCCGTCTACGGTGCCGTGCGACGCGATGAGGGACTCGTGCTGCCGGAGCGCCATCTCGGTCTGACGCCGACGACGGAGACGGAAGCGGCGGCAAAGGTACGGGATATGGGCGAGATGGCGGCCGCTTCCCTCGACCTCGAGGCCATCCGGCGGCTCGCGGCCGCAGCAAGACCGCTGGACGTCGAAGCGGAAGACGCCTTGCTCCCCCGTGCCGAGTACGACGCACAGCCGGGACGCGGCCTGCGCCTTGGCATCGCGCGGGATGAAGCGTTCAGTTTCTACTATCCGACGAGCCTGCGCGTGCTCGAGCGGCTCGGCGCGGTCCTCGTGCCCTTTCAGCCTCTGCACGATGAGGCACTGCCCGCCGTCGACGGCGTGCTGATCGGCGGCGGATTCCCTGAGATGTTCGCCGCGCAGCTGGCAGAAAATGCCTCCATGCGACGCAGCATCCGGCAGGCGGCGGAGGAGGGCATGCCCATCTACGCTGAGTGCGGCGGCTATATGTACCTGATGGAGGAGCTGGTGGATTTCGCGGGCGATGCACATGCGATGTGCGGCGTTTTTTCAGGGCGCGCGGTGATGCAGCAGCGGCTGCAGATGGTCGGCTACGTGACGGCCCGTTTGTGCCAGGATGGCCCGCTCGGGGCGGCAGGAACCGTGCTGCACGGCCATGAGTTTCACTTTTCGCGGGAGCGTGAGCCGCTGGCGGTGACGCGTCCGTTCGAGTTGACGAGATTGCGCAATGGTGCGCAGTATGCAGCGGGACAGCAGTACCGCCGCACGCTCGGCAGCTATCTGCACATCCATTTCGCCGGCTGCCCGGAAGCGGCGTGCCGCTTCCTCAAGGAGTGTCGTGCCTATGCGGAGGAGATGGGAAGATGAGTCAGACGCAAGGCGAGATCATCCTCGTGACCGGCGGCGCGCGCAGCGGCAAGTCCGCTTTCGCCGAACGATATGCCGCCGCGCATGGGAAGCGCATTGCCTACATCGCGACGGCGCAGATCTTCGATGAGGAGATGCGTTACCGCGTGGCGCTGCACAGGAAACGGCGTCCCTCCGTGTGGCAGACGTATGAGGCGCCCTTCGCCGCGGAGCAGGCAATCGGGCAGGCGGCCGCGGCCAGCGATACGATCCTCTTTGACTGCGTGACCATCTATCTGAGCAACCTGCTCTGTTCGCTCGAGGAGCGGCAGCTGGAAGATGAGGCGTTGGTCTATGCGAAGGCAGAGGAGGCGGTAGGGCGCCTCATCATCGCTGTCCGTGAGGCCGGTGTCCGCTGCATCTTCGTGACGAACGAGGTCGGCGCCGGCATCGTTCCGGAGCACAGGCTCTCTCGCCTCTATCGCGATGTGGCAGGACGAGCGAATCAGCAGCTTGCCCAAGCGGCGAAGGCTGTTTATCTCACCGTGGCGGGGATTCCCGTGGACGTAAAGAAATTGTCGGAGGCACAGCAATGACCGAAACCATCATGCTCATGGGGACGAGCTCCCATGTCGGCAAAAGCATTCTCGCAACGGCGCTCTGTCGCATCTTCCATCAGGAAGGGCGGCGCGTCGTCCCGTTCAAGGCGCAGAACATGGCGCTCAATTCCTACGTGACGAAAGAGGGCGGCGAGATGGGACGCGCCCAGGTCGCGCAGGCGGAGGCGGCCGGCCTGTCGCCCTTCGTGGATATGAATCCGGTGCTCCTGAAACCGACGGGGAATTCCTGCTCGCAGGTCATCGTCGATGGGAAATCGATCGGCAACATGAGTGCAAGGGAATACCACAAGGGGAAATCCGTGCAGCTCTTCGGCCATGTGACGGCGGCGCTCGCTCGCCTGCAGCAGCAGTTCGATACCATCGTCATCGAGGGGGCGGGGAGCCCGGCGGAGATCAACCTCAAGGATGACGATATCGTCAACATGCGCGTCGCCAAATATCTGCAGGCGCCGGTGCTCCTCATCGCCGACATCGACCGCGGCGGCTCACTCGCTGCGCTCGTCGGGACGCTCGCACTCCTTGACGACGAGGAGCGGGCACTCGTCAAGGGGCTTATCATCAATAAATTCCGCGGCGATGTCACGCTCATGGCTCCCGCCGTCGATTTCCTGGAGCAGAAGACTGGCAAGCCGGTGCTCGGCATCGTGCCCTATCTTGAGCATCTAGGCATCGACGATGAGGACTCGGTCTCCCTGGAGGACAAGGAGCTCGAGGCGGAGAAGCAGAAGAAGGAACTGCGCCTGGCGGTGATCGAGACGCCGAAAATATCGAATTTCACGGATTTCGATGCGCTCTCAGACGAGCCGGATGCCGAAGTGGTCTACGTGCGCGACGCGGAGGAACTCCGCTCGTTGGCCCCGGATGTCATCTTGTTGCCCGGTTCGAAGAACACGACGGAAGATTTGCTTTATGTGCGCGAAAGCGGCATCGAACGGGCTGTCCGCCAGCTCGTGGGGCAAGGGACGCCGCTCGTCGGCATCTGTGGTGGCTACCAGATGCTCGGTGAGGAGATCGCCGATCCGCATCACACGGAGTCAGCGCATGATGCCGTCCAGGGACTCGGCTACCTGCCGATGAAGACGGTCTTCGCAGAGGAAAAACGCACGGTGCAGGTGACAGCAGATTGCCCCGGCATGGAGTTCTATGATGGCGTGCTCATGGGGAAGCAGCTCAGAGGTTATGAGATCCACATGGGACGCACGGAGTTCACCGCCGAGGTGCGTCATCCCTTCCATCTGACGCGTCAGGGAGAGCGGGCGATAAATGCCTGGGATGGAGCGCTCAGCGAGGATGGACGCATCTTTGGTACGTATCTGCATGGACTCTTCGATCATGACGGATTCCGCCGCCAGTTCCTCAACATCTTACGGCGGCAGAAAGGCCTCCGCCCCTTGCCCGTCCAGAGGAACCGCCACCTCGAGAAGGAGCGCGCGTATGACCGCCTGGCGGAGACCGTGCGCCGGAGCCTCGATATGGAGAAGCTGGCCGCTATCATGGAGGGAAGGGCATGAACGTTGCCATCCTCGCCTTCCTCATCGATGCCGTCATCGGCGATCCGCGTTCCCGCTTCCATCCGGTCGTGCTCATCGGGAAACTCATCGGTGGACTTGAGCGCCTGTTTTATCGGCCAGGGGAATCCGATGAGAGGAAGCTCCTCTCCGGGACGTTGCTCGTATCGATCGTGCTGCTGGTCTCCTATGAGGCAGCGGCATTCGTGCTCTATCTTTCCTATCAGATTCCGTTTGCTTGGGGGAGCGGCGTGATCTCAGCGCTCGTGCTGTCCTTCACGATTTCTCCGAAGAGCCTCGCGCAGGCAGGGCGGGAAATCTATACATTGCTCGTGCGCGACGATCTCGACGGTGCGCGCAAACGCGTCGGCTGGATCGTCGGGCGAGAGACGACGCATCTCGATGCGGGTGAGGTCTCCCGCGCGACGGTGGAGACCATTGCCGAGAACACGACGGACGGCATTATCGCGCCGCTGTTCTACTTCGCCATCGGTGGCCTGCCGCTCGCGGTCCTGTATCGCGCTGCGAATACGATGGACTCGATGCTCGGCTACAAGAATGAGAAATATCTCTATTTCGGCAGGGCGGCTGCGCGCCTCGATGATGTGCTCAGTTACATCCCCGCGAGACTTACGGGACTTCTCTTCGTCGTGAGCGCCGGTTTCCTCGGCTTCGACGTGCGTCATGCACTCGCCGTCATGCGGCGGGATGCGTCCAAGCACCCGAGCCCGAACGGCGGCTATGCTGAGGCGCCGATGGCGGGGGCATTGCACATCCGGCTCGGCGGCTACAATACGTATTTCGGCAAGAAGACGTTCCGTGCGTACATGGGGGATGCCATCGAGAAACTCGCGCCGCATCACATCATGGAGAGCATCCGCATGATGTATACGGCAACGATCCTGTTCCTCATCGCGACGGCGCTCGTCTTCCAGGTCATGCGGTATTGAAGCCTGCGACAGGAGCGCCTGACGCTTCGCGGCACGCAGGATCGGTAAGGATATCAGGAGGAGGGAGACGCTTGCGCTCGTTTTTCACGGCATTGCAATTTCTCACGCGCATCCATTTCGTCGAACAGCGAGATCTCACGGCGGCCGATTTCGGCAGGTCCACGCGCTGCTTCCCGCTCGTCGGGGCACTGCTCGGAGCGATTTCCCTGCTGGTGGCGGGAGCGTTTGGCGTGTGGCAGGGAGCGGTTTCCCATGCGGGTGCGGCTACGCTCGTGCTGCTGCCCATCCTGCTGACGGGCGGCCTCCATTGCGATGGGTTCATGGACACGGCGGACGGACTCTTCTCTGGCCGCAGCCGCGCGCGCATGCTCGAGATCATGAAGGACAGCCGCACGGGATCGTTCGGCGTCACGGCGTTCGGCGCCTGCCTGCTCCTCGACTGGTCGCTGACGCTGGATCTCCTCGCTACGCCTCAGGTCCTCTTGCCTGTGCTCTTCCTCCAACCGGTCATCGGGCGTATGGCGATGGTGCGCGCGATTGCCGGGTTCCCCTATGCGCGTCCCGAAGGCATGGGAAAGGCGTTCGCTGCGGCGGCAGATGGGCGCACGCGCGCTGTGGCGGCCGTCACGACGGCAGTCTTTGCGGTGCCGTGGGGCCCGTTGCCGCTTTTGCTCAGCATCCTGGCGCTCGCGGGAGCAGCACTCTTTGACCGTTACGCCTCTGCTCGTCTCGGCGGGCTGACGGGCGATGTTTACGGGGCGACGGAAAAGCTCACGGAGACGCTGCTCCTGGCTCTGGCATGGCTGGCGTACGCTTTCCTCGGTGCTCCGATTTTTGCGGGCGGTTGGCAGTTGCTATGGAATTGAGCGTGCGCGTTCCCGGTTCCTGCGGGGAGTTGATTCAGGGATGGTATCATGGGGCGCCGTTCCTCGTGACCTGCCCCATCGAACGATATACGACGGTACGCGTCTCAGATGCTTTCCATGGCTGGCAGAGCCTCGGGGAAAAGTCGCAGCGTGCGCTGTCGGCGACACTGTCTCTTCTGGGGGTGAGCTCCTTCCCCTGGGGGATGAAACTTTCGAGCGACTTGCCAAGGGGGAAGGGCATGGCGTCTTCGAGTGCCGATATCGCCGCTGTCATCGCGGCGGCGTCGCTGGCACTCGGTCGACCGCTGCCTCCGGAGGAGATCTTGCGGCTGGCCGTGCAGATCGAACCGACGGACGCGACCTTCTTCCCTGGCGTTGTGGCGCTCGACCACACGACGGGACGGGTCTTTCAGACCTTCGACCCGCCGCCGTTCTCCTTGGCTCTTTTCGATACGGATCCCCAGCGCTGCGTCGATACGGTTTTGTTCCATGAGGTGTGGGAGACGCGTGCGGGCGCTCTTCCTGCGCATGATTGGGCAGGGCTGCTGCGGACGTTCGGCAAAGGCGCGCAGGCTGCGGCAGCAGCGGCAACGCTCAGCGCCTGTTGGAACGAGGAGATCCTGCCGAAACAGCACTTCGAAGCCATCAAGGCGGCAGCAGATCGGGTGGGGGCGCCCGGACTCGTGGCAGCACACAGCGGAACCGTCATCGGCGTCCTTCTCTCGCGCCAGGCAGCAAAGGCGGCGGAGTGGCTACAGGAATGCTTGCCGCACGTTGCGTATCTCGGCAGCAGCAGGATCATCTCCGGCGGCATCTTCGTGGAATGGCCGGACGGGGCAAAGGCGAACTTCGGATGATCGCTAGCGGCAGTTGGCGCGCTGGACGTTGTCCTCCCTGTCGACAGCGAGGGGATTACCATGGAAAAAGAAAGAGGCGATGCGCGTGGAGCGATTTGTCCACGGCGGGAATATCTATGAACCCTGCGCTGCAGGGAGAGCATGGCTGGACTTCTCAGCGAACATCAATCCGCTCGGGCTGGCCGAGCCGGTGCGGCAGGCGGTCCTTTCTCATGTCGAGGGGGTGGTGCACTACCCAGATCCGCAGGCGCGGGAGCTGCGGGCGGCACTCGCGTCCTTCTATGAGACGCCAGTAGATTCCCTCGTCCTCGGCAATGGGGCGGCGGAGCTGTTCTATCTCTATTTTCACGCGTTGCAGCCGCGGCGTGTCCTACTGCCTGTGCCTTCCTTCAGCGAATATGAGCGTGCGGCGATGGCGGCAGGGAGCGAGATCGAGTACCTGCCCTTGCGCGCGGAGCGGGACTTTCGCATTTCCGTGGACGAGCTCTTGCAAGCGGTGCAGCGCACGGAAGCGGACCTGCTCGTGCTCGGCAATCCCAACAACCCGACGGGCACGCACTTGCGGCGCGACGAGCTCGTCACGCTTTCCGAACGTTTGACGGCCTTGGGGTGCGGGCTCATGCTGGATGAGTCTTTTCTCGATTTTCGCCGCGATGAGGTGCGCTATACCCTGCGGAGAGAGGCGGCGCATCTGCCGCATTTGCTGCTCGTCCGTTCGCTCACCAAGTTCTTCGCCTTGCCGGGACTGCGGCTCGGCTTTGCCATCGCGCAGCCGTCTCTCGTGCGTCTCCTCGACCGACACAAGGACGTCTGGAATGTCAACGTACTCGCACAGGCTGCCGGTTGCGCAGCCGTCAAGGCGACCGATTGGCAGGAGCAGACGCGTGCGCTCATCGAAGCGGAGGGAGCGTTTCTCGCCAAGGGGATCGAAGAACTGCCGGGCGCCCGGGTCTATCCGTCCGGCGTGAATTTCCTGCTCGTTTCGTTTGCTGTGGCAGAAGATGCGTTAGTGAGTATCGAGGGACTGCGCCGACGCGGCATTCTCGTGCGCGATTGCAGCAATTATCCCGGCATCGGCAAGGGCTTCCTGCGCGTGGCCGTGCGGACGCGAACGGAGAATGAACGGCTTCTAGAAGCATGGCGGGATGTCCTGCTGGAAAGGAACGAGATATCATGACAAAGATCATTTACGTACGGCATGGGCAGACGGAGTGGAATACGGCTGGCCGTTACCAGGGGCAGTCTGATGTGGATCTCACGGAGGCTGGAAGAGTGCAGGCGGCGAAGCTGGCGGCGCATTTCCCCGTGGAAAATGTACATGCCGTCTACGCGAGCGACCTCAAGCGCGCCATGGAGACGGCTGCCTGCATCGCGAGAGCCAAAGGACTTGAGGTCCAGCCACGCGCAGCGCTGCGGGAGCTCTCCTTTGGTGACTGGGAGGGGCTGACGTACGAGCAGATCACTGCTCGCTGGCCGGAAGCCCTGCGCGATTTCTTTGCGCGTCCGGACCGCTTGGAGATTCCGCACGGGGAGAGCTTTCCCATCCTGCAGAAGCGTGCGCTCGCCTGCATCGATGAGCTCGTCGCAAAGCACGAGGGCGAGACCATCGTCGTCGTCGCCCATGGTGCCATCCTTCGGACCATCCTGGCGGCAGCGCTCCACATGGATCTCCGCTACGTTTGGACCATCCGTCAATTCAATACAGCCGTGAACATCGTCTGCTATGAGAAAGAAGGCACGACGGTCGAGCTCGTCAACAGCACGGCGCATCTCCATCAGGCGTAGTGCACAGACGCAGCTTTGTAGACGCGCGGACGTGCGGCGAGGCAGCAAATTACATTTTCAGATTTTAATCCTTGCATTTCTTACGGCGTCGTGCTATAATAGCATTCGTTCGGGACGTAGCGCAGTTTGGTAGCGCGCTTCCTTGGGGTGGAAGAGGTCGTGGGTTCAAATCCCGTCGTTCCGACCATTGATGATGATGAGACCGCTGCTTGAGGCTGGTGCCTTGAGCAGCGGCTTTTGCTATGTTTGTGCACGTAGCTTTCTATGAGGAGATCGTATGAGTATTCTGAATGTGCAGCATCTATCGTATGGCTATGGAGGGCGTGAGATCTTTGACGACGTGTCGTTTCGTCTGCTCAAGGGCGAGCATGTCGCGCTCGTTGGTGCCAACGGCGAGGGGAAGACGACATTCCTCTCTCTCTTGACGGGGAAGCTGACGCCGGATGCAGGGCGCGTGGAATGGGCGCGACGCGTTTCCGTGGGCTACCTCGACCAGCATGCCGCGCTCGTGCCGGGGATGACGATCCGCGAAACGCTGCGCACGGCGTTTGACACGATGGTGCAGCTCGAGAAAGAGATGCTCTCGGCCTATGACAAGATGAGCGAGGAATCTCCTGACGAGATGGAACGATTGCTGCAGGAGGTCGGCGATATTCAGAACCTCCTGGAGTCGGGCGGCTATTATACGATCGATGCGCGCATCGAGGAAGTGGCGGGCGGGCTCGGACTGCGCGAGGTAGGGCTCGATCGGCCGGTCGATGCGCTTTCCGGCGGACAGCGCACCAAGGTGCTGCTCACGAAGCTGCTCCTGGAAAATCCCGATATCCTGATCCTCGATGAGCCGACGAATTACCTCGATGTCGAGCAGATCACCTGGCTAACATCCTACCTGCAGGCTTATGAGAACGCCTTCATCCTCGTCTCGCACGACGTGCCGTTCCTCAACGCGGTCACGAATGTTATCTGGCATGTCGAAGACCTGAAGCTCACGCGGTACACGGGCAGCTATGCGCACTTTGAGGAAATGGCGGCGCTCAAACGCAAGCAGGAGGCAGCGGCATACGAGCGTCAGCAGGCGGAGATCGCACGCGAGAAGGATTTCATCCAGCGCAACAAAGCGCGCGTCGCGACGCGCGGCATAGCAAACAGCCGACAAAAGCGGCTCGATAAGATGGAAGTGTTAACGAAGCGCACGGAGAAACCAAAAGCGCATTTCCATTTCGATGTGGACAGACTGCCGTCGCGGTTCGTGCTCGAAGCGAAGCGCTTGGTGATCGGATACGATACGCCGCTGACGGCACCCGTGGATTTCCGCGTGGAGCGCGGCAGGAAGATCGCCATCCGGGGGACGAACGGACTGGGAAAATCGACGCTGGTCAGGACATTGATCGGCAGGCAGCCACCGTTTTCCGGGACAGTGGAGCAGGGCGATTTCGTGTCCGTTGGGTATTTCGAGCAGGAGAGTCCTGCGGGGAATCAGAATACGGCGCTGGAAGAATTCTGGCAGGCGTACCCCGGCCATTCGAATTTCGAGGTGCGCGCAGCGCTCGCTGCCTGCGGCCTGACCAACGAGCATATCACGACGAAGATGCTTGCGCTCTCAGGCGGAGAAGCGGCGCGCGTGCGCCTGGCGAAAATCATCGAGCAGCCCGTGAACCTGCTCGTGCTGGACGAGCCGACGAATCACCTCGATGTCGAGACAAAAAAAGAACTGCAGCGCGCGCTGCGCGCCTATGAGGGAACGCTGCTGCTCGTCTCGCACGAGCCGGAGTTCTATGAGGATTGGGTGGATGCCGTCTGGAATATCGAGCGCTGGACGACGAAGATCGTCTGAGCTTTCCTGGTACAGGCTATGGTAGGAGGTCGGAAGATATGTCCATCGATAAAGTGAAAGCGTTCTTTTCCTCACTGGGAGAGGCGGAGAAGATTTTGGAGTTCCCGCAGTCGACGGCGACGGTCGAGGCAGCGGCGGAAGCCGTTGGCTGCCGCCCCGGCATGATTGCCAAGTCTATGACGTTCCTCGTCGAGGGCGCGCCGCTCCTCGTGGTGCTCGCTGGAGATGTGCGCGTGGACAATCACAAGTTCAAAGAGACTTTCCACAAGAAGGGGCGCATGATCCCCTTCACAGAGGTGGAGGCGTATGTGGGTCATGCACCGGGCGGCGTCTGCCCCTTCTGCCTCAAGGAAGGCGTGCAGGTCTTCCTCGATGTCTCGCTGCAAAGGTTTGATACCGTTTATCCGGCGGCAGGGAACGACCACAGTGCCATCCGGTTGACGCCGGAGGAACTCTACCGGCTCGCCGGAGCGGAGCGCTGGGTGGATATCGCGAAAGCAACGCCGTGAGGAGATCCTGTTGACAGATGATATATGATTTGTTAGACTGGAGGAGCGATGAAGAGGAGAAGTAGCGCGATGTCAGCGAGACCGCGAGGGTGAGAGGCGGTCAAAGGCGTGAAGGCACCTCGGAGCACGGTTGACAATGACAGAATTTGAGGTGGGCTCCCTGTAAGGGGGCCAATCAGGGTGGAACCGCGGAACTCGCATGATGAGTCTCGTCCCTGTGACATGGATTGTTGCAGGACGAGGCTTTTTTGTTTTGTCCTGCGAGGGAAGCGTGGATGCGTGAAGGGACGCCTGTGACGTCATTCCTGCTTCCCTAAGTTTCTGCAGAGGAGATGTCCCTATGAAATTTCAGGAAATCATCCTGACACTCAAGCAGTTCTGGAATGAGCAGGGCTGCATTCTCGGCGAGCCCTACGATGTGGAGAAGGGCGCCGGCACGATGAATCCTTCCACGTTCCTGCGCGTGCTCGGGCCGGAGCCTTGGCATGTCGCCTATGTCGAGCCGTCCCGCCGCCCGGCCGATGGCCGTTATGGCGATAACCCGAACCGCCTTTACCAGCACCATCAGTTCCAGGTCATCATGAAACCGTCGCCGGATAACATCCAGGAGCTTTACCTCGCGAGCCTGGAGCGTCTCGGCATCAATCCGAAACAGCATGACATCCGCTTCGTCGAGGATAACTGGGAGTCGCCGACGCTCGGCGCCTGGGGCCTCGGCTGGGAGGTCTGGCTCG
>ERZ772897.1136-NODE-1136-length-29475-cov-8.210877_pt1 | contig 29475 bp, 18 predicted proteins | sample MGYA00512125_ERZ772897 | MGnify/ENA primary metagenome ERZ772897 (study PRJEB29015, sample SAMEA2737660) | human gut metagenome | biome: human gut; feature: human-associated habitat; material: faeces | place: China | collected 2012 ... | reverse complement strand
CAATTATTATAATGGTGTATAATTTAATTAATAAATTTATGGTGGTGAATTAAATGCAAAATTTTATTACGATGGTAATGAATTCACTAAAGAGTATGTCATTTACTGCTATTATAGATATTTTAGTAGTGGCATTTATATTTTATAAAGGATATATGTTAATAAAAGAAACAAGAGCTGAACAACTATTAAAAGGAATAGCAATTATCATATTAATTCCAATTAGTGCAATTTTAAATTTAAGTATGCTATATTTTATATTAAGCAAAACATTAACAATTGGGATAATATCTGTTGTAATAATATTTCAGCCTGAAATAAGAAGAGCATTAGAGCATTTGGGAAGAAGTGCTTTTGAAGATAAACATGGATTTGTAGATAAAGAACAAAGAAATATATATGTAAATGAAATAGTTAATGCTGTATCAAATTTAGCTGATAGCAAAACAGGAGCATTAATAGCAATTGAACAAGGAACAGGATTAGGGGAAATCATTTCCTCTGGTACTATTATTGAAGCAAAAATAACTTCAAACTTATTAGAAAATATATTTGTAGTTAATACTCCACTTCATGATGGAGCAACAATAATAGGAAAAGATAAGATATTAGCAGCAGGATGTGTTTTGCCTTTAACTAACAACAAAGAAATAAATAAAAAGTTAGGAACCAGACATAGGGCAGGTATAGGATTATCAGAAATATCTGATGCTTTAGTAATTATAGTATCTGAAGAAACAGGAATAATTTCTTTGGCTATAAATGGCCGTTTAACTAGAAATTATGATAAAGATAGATTAAGAAGTATCTTACTAAAGATAATGGATCATAGAGAAGAAAAAAATGTTAAAACTGCTGGTAAGAAGGTGAAAACATGGATAGTTGGAAAAATAAACAAAAAGTCATAGTTCAATTAGTATGTATTTTATTATCATTATGTTTGTGGATTTATGTTACAAATATTGAAAATCCTATTAAATCTTATGAATTAAAAAATGTACCAGTAGAAATATTAAATTCAAATAGCTTACAAGATTCAGGATTAGCTTTAGTTCCAAATCAAAATTTTTATGTAAACTTAAAAATAGAAGGTAATACTCAAGATTTATTTAATGTTGATAAAGATAGCTTTAAAATAATAGTAGATTTAAGTGAATATGTGCTTAAAAAAGGTGAAAACAAAGTTGCAGTAAATATTAAAGAATCGCCAAGTTCAATAACAATTAAAAATAGCAATGGCTTAACAATAAGTGTTAATACAGAAGAATATGCAACAAATGAAGTGCCTGTAAAATCAGAGATAAATATAACTTCAAAATCAAGTTATTATGTTGCAACACCAGTATTTAGTCCTAAAACAGTAGTAGTTTCGGGACCTAAATCATTAGTTAAGAAAGTAACTAAGGTAGTAGCACAAGGTGAAGAAAGTAATGCATCAAAAACTATTGTTAAAGACTTTATAATATCACCAGTAGATGAAAATGATAATGAAGTTATAGGTGTAAAATTATCAGAAAAATGGGTAGAAGGAACTATTGAAATCAATGAAGGAAAAGTAGTACCTATAAAAATAAATACAACAGGAACATTAAAAGATGGATTAACATTAAAATCAATATCTGGAAATATCACAGAAGTTGGAATAACAGGACCAGAAGATGTATTAAGAAATATATCTGAAATTGGAACAGAAGAAATTAATTTATCAGAAATAAAAGATTCTACAAATATTGAAGTAGCTTTAGGAATACCAGATAAAATATCAATTTATAATGGAAAAAGTTCAATAAATGTTAATATATCAATAGATAAAGCCAAAACAAAAGATTTTACAATTGCTTATTCTATTGTAGGAGCAGCAGATGGACTAACCATTACTCCAGATTCAAATAAAGTTACAATAACAGAATTAAAGGAAAATACAACTTATTATTATCAGTGTCTTGTTGATGGTAAGTGGACATCAGTTAAAAAATTCAAGACAGGTGATACATCAAATTTCAGTTTTCTCTATGTTGGAGATCCTCAGATTGGTGCATCTAAAGGTCAGACACCGACTGAAAGTTCAGAAGCGCAGTCGGCAGATATTGCTGCCAGAAACGATGCGTTCAGCTGGAATAAGACTCTTACAGCAGCAATAAGTGAACATTCAGATGTTGATTTTATTGTGTCAGCGGGAGACCAGATAAACAATACAGGTGATGACAACGGACAGGAACGGGAGTATGCAGGATTTCTCTCAGCAGATGTTCTTTCAAATGTTCCTGTTGCCCCAACTATCGGTAATCACGATTCTAAATTCGCAAACTATCAGAATCATTTCAATGTACCAAATGCATATACGGAAGAACAGAATGCAACACCGGCAGGAAACGATTATTATTACACATATGGCGATGTATTATTTATTGTTTTAAATACAAATAATTATAATTGTGCAGACCACGAGGCACTTATCAAGAAGGCTGGACAGGCAGCTCCAAACGCAAAATGGAAGATTGTGACATTCCATCATGACATTTACGGTTCAGGTTATGACCATTCAGATTCAGATGGTATTGTACTTCGTACACAGCTTACAACACTTCTCGACAAATACGACATTGATGTTGTTCTTCAGGGACATGACCATACATATTCAAGAAGTTATATGCTTACAAGTGACGGAAATACACATACAGCATACACAAAAGACAATGTAAAAGATGAATATCTCAATGTAAAAGACGGAAAAACAGACGATAGTGCCGCACTTTCATCTAAGCAGGAATATCTCAACCAGAACCTTTGCTATAAAATTGTAGATAAGACACAGGGTACAATAAATAATCCTGAGGGTGTACTTTATATGGAAGCAAACTCTGCAACAGGAAGTAAGTATTATAATCTTATTTCAACACAGCAGGATTATATTGCTGAAAGAAGCCAGACATGGACACCGACATATTCAGTTGTAAATGTTACAAGTGATTCATTTACAATAAATACATATGATGTAAATACAGGTGACAAGATTGATAATTCATTCACAATCACAAAAAAGGCAGAAGATAAGAAAGACGATACAACAAAGGATAATGTAGCAGTAAAGAGCATTAAACTCAACAAGACAAAGGTTACTTTGTCCAAAGGCAAAAAAGTTAAGCTTAAAGCAACAGTTGCACCTTCAAATGCAACAGACAAGAATGTGACATTTACTTCTTCAAATACAAAGGTTGCAACAGTGAATGCAAAAGGTGTTGTGACTGCAAAAAAAGCAGGAAAGGCAACTATTACTGCAAAAGCAGGCACAAAGAAGGCTACATGTAAGATTGTAGTAAAATAATAAGAAACCGGAGGCACAAAGTAAATGAAAGTTAAACCGTTAAAGGTTATAAAATATCTGATACCCATACTTTTTCTGGCATTGCTTGGCATATTTCTTACAAAATGGAGTGATGTAAAAAAGGTTGACCTTGTGTCAAACAAATCTCAGGAATTTGAAAAAGCCGTTGTCACGGAAGTGATAACGGATAACCTTCAGGAGGACGGAAGCAGGGTTGGAAACCAGGAAGTGAAAGTAAAGTTTCTGAGCGGAAAAAGAAAAGGTAAGGTTGTTGAGGCTGTAAGCACGAACGGCAGTCTTTACGGAGCGACATGTTACAAGGGGTTGAAAGTGGTTACACTCACAAATCAATCGGGAGAAGTGACAGTTACATCCGTTTACAGTCTTAACAGAGAACCGTTTATATATGGCTTTATCGGTTTATTTTTCCTGTTGTTGTGTATTGTAGGTGGAAAGAACGGTCTAAAAGCTGTAATAGGTCTTGTGATTACATTTATACTTGTTTTGCTGTATTTGTTCCCGGCGATATATAGAGGCATGAGCCCTGTTAATGCAGCAGTTATAACTGTTATTCTGACTACAATAATAACAATATTTGTGCTGACAGGTTACACAAGAAAATCTCTTGCGGCTATTTTAGGAACAATATCTGGAGTTATAATATCAGGGATTGCAGCATGGCTTTTTGGCAAAATATCAGGCATATCAGGATACAATGTAAGTAATATAGACAATCTTGTATCTGTTGCAAATTGCACGAATATAAAAATAGGAGATTTGCTGTTTGCGGGAATTTTAATATCGTCACTTGGTGCGGTTATGGATGTGGGGTTATCTGTTGCATCGACAATTACTGAAATACATGATGTAAATCCTGAATTGAATACGGGTGAATTGTTTAAAAGAGGTATGAATGTAGGAAAAGACATGATGGGTACGATGGCAAATACACTGATACTTGCTTTTGCAGGCGGCTCGCTTAGTGAACTTTTACTTGATTATGCCTATAACCTACCGTATTTACAAATTGTAAATTCGTATACGATAGGTATAGAGCTTATGAGAGGAGTAGCAGGAAGTATAGGAATTATCCTTACGGTTCCGCTTGTGTCATTGTTTGCCTCAGTGCTTATGAAAATCAAATTTAAATTTATTGACAGCCCTGTCGTAAGTGAGGATACCGTTTAGTTCGTTTTCTACATCTGAAAGCTGTGTGTAAATACTTGCACACAATCCAGATGGTATAAGGGCAGAAATCTCATTTTCTCTTTTTATATAACGCTTCTTTAAATGGGCGGAATTTTTGCAGGCACCATAGCCGTAGCACTTATGTGCAAGGTTGTGGTGCTTTATTATTTGTGTGTAGCCGCCAAATTCAGTGAGTGCGTATGCTCGTTTGTCTTTCTTAAAAAGGCGGAGTGGGAAAAAGTAATTGTGTATGCTTTTAATATCGCCCATTCCCTGGTCAAACCAGCCGCTTGCCTGGTCTATAAGTCTTGTTTTATCAGCTTTTCTGACAAGCTTTGTAATACGGTTTGTGTCAAACTGTCCCCAGCCTTCATTAAATATAACCCATGTGGCGATTGAGGGGTGGTTTGAGAGTGTCCTTACAGTCTGTAAAGTTTCTCTGATAAATTCTTTTTTTTCGTTATCTGATTTTCTGGCAAAAAGATAAGTTGTTTTGTCGCTGCATGAAATATCGAAGATGCTCATAAAGGTGGCAAGGTAAGTTACAAACCATGATTTATAGTGTGAACCTCCGTTTACCATATCCTGCCATACAATCATGCCGAGTCTGTCACAGTGATAATACCAGCGTTCACTTTCTATTTTGATATGTTTTCTGAGCATATTAAAACCGAGTGATTTCATTGTTTTTATATCATATATAAGTGCTTTGTCGGATGGGGCAGTGTAAAGTCCGTCAGGCCAGTACCCCTGGTCTAAAACACCTTTTTGGAACAGCGGTTTGTGGTTTAAACAGATGCGTGGAATGTTATTGTTGTCTTTTTCTATTGTGAATGTACGCAGGGCAAAATAACTTTCAACATGGTCATTACCCATATCAATTGAAAAAGTGTAAAGATAGGGCGTGTCAGGTGTCCATGCTTTTATATTGAGTTCATTTAGAGGGATTTCGATATATGTGTCGCTTATCCCATAATATGTAAACGGTATACCGTGCTTTTTTGAGTATGTTTCTTTTTTGCAGGCATCATTTGCTGAATTGTTATCGACATTAATGTCTGCGTACATTTTCGGATTGTTGATACAGATTTTGATTTCATTTGTTTTTGTTGATCCGTATTTAAGTTTACTGTTATTTTTATCTCTGCTCTGGCTGGAATTTGTGACAGCCTTGATACGCAGTATTTTTTTATCGAGGTCAGGTTGTGTGATTATTTTTCTTATATAGTTTTTTGGAACATACTCAAGCCATACCGTCTGCCATATACCGCTTTGTGCCGTATATAACATTCCCTTTGGATTTAGTGACTGTTTTCCCCTTGCGTGATATGATGTATCTGAAAAATCTTTTACACACACTGTAAGTGTGAAGAAATTTTTGGTGGGATAATTTTTTAAAATATTTGTTATGTCAGTATCAAATGGAAGATAGCCGCCGGTGTGTGAACAGACTTTTATACTGTTTATATAGACAGTACATATCTGGTCAACAGCTCCAAAGTGAAGTACAAGGCGTGTTTCTGAAAGCTTTTTGCTGTCATACATAACAGTTTTTTCGTACCACAGATATTCGTTCGGTTTAAGCTGTCTGTTTACGCCTGAAAGAGGAGCTTCCGGTGAAAATGGTACAAGAATGTCACCATCAAATTTATTAGGTTTTTTATTGACGGAAGTGAAAGCGTATTGCCATATTCCGTTTAAATTTATATAGCTGTCACGTTTTAAAAGGGGTCTTGGATATTCGCTTAAAACATTATCAGTATCTATATTCTTTCCCCAGTCAGTATAAAGTTTTTGACATAATGTACCATTTCCTTTCATTTTACTCCTCCTATTATTCATATCAATTATTAGTTGTTCGTTGTACCAGTTCTTCAGGCAGATATTTAAGTATCATCGATTCAAGCTTTGGTGCCTGTACGGGTTTGCTTAGATAATCACTGAATCCTATGCCGAGATATTCTTCCTTAGCGCCCATTATTGCATTGGCTGTGAGCATGACAACAGTTGTGTCCTTATTAGGATTATCTTCAAGCATTTTCATATTTTGATAGGTTTCAATACCGTCCATATCAGGCATCATGTGGTCTAAAAAGATTATGTCGTATTTCTTTTCTTTAATCATGTCAAGAGCTTCTGAGCCTGACATTGCAGAATCGACATTGATTTCCGTGCGTTTAAGTAATGCCTTGAATACATTTATATTCATTTTTACATCATCAACTACAAGCACGTTTGCATCTGGTGCCGTAAATGTTGATTTTTTCTTCTTTTTATTTGATGGCTCATTGTATTTTTCTGAAATATCGCCTATTTTTAAGTCGGAAACAATTTTCTGAGGAATACTCACGGTAAAGACTGAGCCTTTGCCGTATTCACTTGTGACAACAATTTCTCCGTTCATAAGATCAACAAGCTGTTTTGTTATTGCAAGACCAAGACCTGTCCCCTCGATATATTTGTTTTTTTCTTCATCGAATCGTGAAAATGAATCAAAGAGATGTGATATGTTTTCTTTTTTGATTCCGATTCCTGTATCAGCTATGCGGAAAGTTATAATAGTATTTTTGTCTGTTATATTTTCCGATTTGCTGTCATTTGAATGGTCAGGCATATCTGACAGCTTCATATCTGACATTCCGACTGTCAATGTTACAGAACCTTTTTTGGTGTATTTTATGGCATTATTCAATATATTGACAATTATCTGGCGGATGCGCACCTCGTCACCGTACAATTTTGCAGGAAGATTTTTGTTACTCTCAACATTTAATGCAAGTCCTTTTTCTTTTGCTTTGCTGATAAGCATATGGTACACATCATTTATGAGAGAAGACAGTGCATAGTCACCCGCAACAAGTTCAAGCTTTCCGGTTTCTATTTTAGAGAAATCAAGAATATCATTTATAAGTGACAAAAGTGTCTGGCTTGCAGACTGGATATTGCCGGCATATTCAAGAATTTCGTTATCATTGCATTCACGAAGTATCATGGTATCCATTCCGAGAATGGCATTTATAGGAGTTCTAATCTCATGAGACATATTTGCAAGAAAGACACTTTTTGCATTGGCGGCGGCTATCGCATCAGCTTTAGCCTTCTCTGCTTCTTCATTTGCAATCATGAGTTCCTGATTTTTCTCTTCAATCATTTGTACTTCCATTTCCATATGGCGTGCATTTTCGGCTATACTTGCACTGTAGCCGCGTATAACCTTTAGTATATGCACAAATACCATCAGGAGAGAGAAAACAGTCATTCCAAATCGGCTGAATTTTCCGAAGTCTCCGATATGAATTGTGTATGTACGAATGAGGTCAATGGCACTGCCGCCTATGAAAAATAACATTCCCAAAAATTCTATAATAAGAAGCTTATCCTTTGACTTGCGGACTGTACATATGAGTGAGAAAAGTATTGCCATTCCTGACATGAATATAAGAATATGGGATATGAATGCCATGTTCATGAAATCAAATATTCCAAGAATCTGCAAAGTAATCTGGCATGCCATATTTGTGAGTGTCAGGAAGAAAAGTACATAAAATATTTTTTGGTATTTTTCTTCAAGGTTGTTTATGTAATACATCTGCATAAATACAGGCCAGAGCATAAGTACAAGAAAGACGAGATTTGAATAAAGTGTCTGATTTCCATAAAATACACTTAACGATTTTGTCTCAATGGAAAAATAGATTGTACCGAATATGCACATAAAACCGAGATAGCTTATGCCATCTTTTGTCTGTCTTGAAAATGCCTGTATAAAAGCAAGCATAAAAAGCGTTATGCCGCACGCAAGTATAATTATGCACATGGCAAAATTTCCGAGATTTGACTTTAACAGATTTAATATGGAAGTATCTCTTTTGGATATAGTTATACCTGTAATATTTGAGGCATAATTATCATATGGAGACACCATTTCAATCTCAATTTTTCCCTCTGACAGATGTTCGGGAATATCGATGAAGTTGGTTACACTTCCGGGAGTTTTACCAAACGGTCTGGAGTCATTCATACCAAATTCATAGACCGGTTTGCCATCGATATTAACACGAATCTGTTTGTCAGCAGATAAAAATGACATTGTCATGCCGCTGTACTTTTTCGGGATGGTATTACTTAATACGATTTTTTCGCCTGCTTTTGATTTCTCACTATAGGGAAGTGACTTTATCTTTGATGAAGAACCATCTTCTCGTGTGATAGTCCAGCCGGTATTAAAATTGTCTATCCTGCCTTTTGAAAGTGTCATATTATCAACATCTGAATTGATAACAATAACTATAAGGACAATGATTTCAATTGCAAGAGCAGCCCATATAAGTTTCTTGAATTTTTTCATACACATCTCCTTGTTTTTTAAGTGCTTTTGTAAAACGTTTCCATATCGTTTTTAAGCTGATTAATATATCAAAGATTTAATTTACATTGTACTAAGTGACTCAAGTCCCGGGTTTGCTATCTTGTTCATAATGCGGAAAGCAATATTTTCACATTTCCAGCCCCATGTTTTTGAAGCTGAATATTTTTTGTTTACGCCATCAAAACCTGTTCCGTGATAAAACATCTGTCCCGGTCTGCTGTAATGAGTTGACAGTCTTTCGGCAGTCATAAGGATGTTTTTTTCTTTTGTGTCTGCATTTATTCCTTTTGCTGTATCGCTGTATACGCCAAGTCCGGTGAGGTTATTGTCTTTTACTGCACGTTTGCTTTTGCCCCAGCCTGACTCTAAAGCAGCGATTGAAGTCATTGCAATGGCGTTTATTCCATATTTTTTTTCGGCTTTTACAAAGGCAGGAGCGAGAGTTTCAAGATTTGTACCCTCGAGAGCCTTTTTTAAAGTTTTTGTGCTGATATTTGACGGTTCAAATATGTTTTTTGTATTTATTGAAACAGTAACATATTTTGCAGCTGTTTTTTGCTCTTTTGTCTGACTTTTGATTTTTTTATGTATGTTTTTAATTTTTGCCTTATTTTTAACTATATCAGACTTAATATATTTTTTGGAATGAGTTATAGTGTGCTTTATTGATTCGGTATCCATCAAAGAAGACATCTTTTTAAAATCAGGCAGTATTGAAGATCCGGAAGCTGTTTTTACAGTATCTGATGATGAGACTTCCTGTGTCAGATAGATACTTAAAGATGAATCATATTGTTTTGCATATGTTTTGAGTGACTGTGAAGGCTCAAAAACATTTGACACCGTAACACAATTTTTTTGTTCTTTGGCACCTTTCTTTAATTTATTTATTGATGAAAGCTGTCTTTTTTTTGAACTTAATACTCTTTTAGTACGATATTCCTTATGTTTTGTTTTTTTAATATCAGAAGAGATTTTGTTTAGCTTTTTTTGCATATGTTCCATTGTGACAGTCACCGTTTTTCCGATAATAGGTTTAAAATGTTTTGGTTCCTTATTTTGATTTTTCTTTTTGTTTTTAGCATCTGCTTTTTTACCTGTTGTTTTAGTTTTTTTAGCAGTTTTTTTTGAACTGGCGCTAGTAGAGTCTTTTTTCTTTTTTGTGGAAGAATTTTTTCCAGTGTTGTTATCGTTTCCTGTTGCTTTTGTGTTAGTTGTATCTGTTGCGGCATTTGAATCAGAATTATCATTTTGTGTGCCATTGTCTGTTGCGTCAGACTCGCTGTCATCTGTAGAGTTGTTTGTGTCTATTTCCTGAATTGAAACAGAACGGTTAGCGGTTTCGCTATCTGCATGAACTACTGACAGAGAACTGATATGACTTGGAACTGTTACAGCAGCTAAAGCAAAAACAGCACTTGTGACAATTATCTTACATAATCCGTTTTTTGAAAATAGTCCTTTACGCATAATTACCTCCTAAATAAATTAACTGGTTTTATGAGTGAGTATACCATATTATGAGTAAAAAAGCAAAAAAATGTACAAAAGAAATACAAATAATCCATTAAAATATGTACAATTTTAAAAAGAAGCAAAAAATACAGAATAGTTGTTGACGATATATGATATATGTTGTATCATATAGATGTTTTTGAAAAAATATAATACTCTTATTCCGAGTGGCGGAGAGTGAAGGCTCTGTGAAACCACGGCAACCCCATATAGGAAGGTGCCAATCTAAGCGAGAAATCGAACAATAAGAGGAGTTGAGATATATCAAGTCCATCGAGTTGTGTCGATGGGCTTTTTTTCGTAAGGAAGATTTGTCTTGTTCCTCAGATTAAGAGTACAGTTGATATCTTAGCACTGCCTGATATCGACTGAAAGCGCAAAGCAGTGCAGAAAAGAGGATACGATGGAGAAAAGATTATTTACATCTGAATCGGTAACTGAAGGACATCCTGACAAAATAAGCGACAACATTTCGGATGCAATTCTTGACGCACTTATGGATCAGGACCCTATGAGCCGTGTTGCTTGTGAGACAGCAATTACAACTGACTACGTGCTTATCATGGGTGAGATTACTACAAAAGCAAAAGTTGACTATGAGAAGATTGCAAGAGAGACAATCAGAGAAATCGGATATGATTCTGATGAGAAGGGATTTAATTGTGATACATGTAAAGTGAATGTACTTCTCGATTCACAGTCAGCAGATATTGCAATGGGTGTTGACAAGGCACTTGAAGCAAAAGAAAATCAGATGACGGATGAGGAACTTGAGGCAATTGGTGCAGGTGACCAGGGTATGATGTTTGGTTATGCCACAAATGAGACGGAAGAGTATATGCCTTATCCGATTTCACTTGCTCACAAACTCACAAAGAAACTCACAGAAGTGCGTAAGAATGGAACACTTCCGTATCTTCGTGCAGATGGAAAAAGTCAGGTTACTGTTGAATATGATGAGAACGGAAAGCCTGTTCATGTAAATGCAGTAGTTATATCATCACAGCATGCCGCTGAGGTTTCACAGGAACAGATTCATGAAGATATCCGAAAATATGTAATTGACCCTGTAGTGCCAAAGGATCTTACAGATGAGAGAACAAAATATTTTATCAATCCTACAGGGCGTTTTGTAATCGGTGGACCAAACGGTGACAGCGGGCTTACAGGACGTAAGATTATTGTAGACACATACGGTGGATATGCACGTCACGGTGGCGGAGCATTCTCAGGAAAAGACTGCACAAAGGTTGACCGTTCAGCAGCATACGCAGCACGTTATGTTGCTAAGAATATTGTTGCAGCAGGTCTTGCGGATAAATGCGAAATCCAGCTTTCGTATGCTATCGGAGTTGCACAGCCTACATCTGTAATGGTTGACACATTTGGAACAGGCAAAATCTCTGATGAGAAGCTTGTGGAGATAATCAGAGAAAACTTTGACCTCCGTCCGGCAGGAATTATTAAGATGCTCGACCTTAGAAGACCGATTTATAAGCAGACAGCAGCATATGGTCATTTTGGACGCAATGATTTAAAACTTCCATGGGAGCAGCTTGATAAGGTTGATGTGTTGAAGAAATACTTATAATTTTTAATAAATCAAATAAAGTGATTTATCACTAAAATACAGTGTATTTAATTTAGGGTATGTATGTTAAGATTTTCTTGATAATATATACCCTGATATTTTTTATAAGGAGAAAATTTATGACATACTTAAAAAAGAAAACAAAATTAAAAAAGCAAGCCGGAAGATTTACTGCGGCGGTAATCGCAATGGGGTTAATGATTACCGGGACTTTTTACGGAAACACACAGACTTATGCAAAAAGTTCTGATAAAAAGGTGACCTTGAACAGTTCGTCTAAGAAGCTTCAAAAAGGAAAGTCATTTACATTAAGTGTAAAGGCTGTTTCAAAAGATGTGAAAGTTAAGAAAGTGAAATTTAGCAGCGGCAAAAGAAGCGTAGCATCAGTTTCTTCAAAAGGAAAGGTTAAAGCGTTAAAAGAAGGCAACACAATTATTAAATGTGTTGTTTCTTATAAGGAAAAGAAAAATGTAAAAGGAAAAAAGAAATGGAAAGATTTCAATAAGACATTAAAGTGTAATGTTACTGTTTATGTAAATAAAGTTACGCCAACGTCAGAACCAACAAAGACACCTGCTGAAACAGAAACACCAACGTCAGAACCGACAAAGACACCTGCTGAAACAGAAACACCAACGTCAGAACCGACAAAGACACCGACTGAAACAGAAGTACCAACGTCAGAACCAACAAAGACTCCGGTTGCGACAGAAAAACCTTCAGCAGAGCCGGCAGCGGCATCTGATGCATATCAGATGGTTCATGACCTGGGACTTGGTATTAATCTCGGAAATACAATGGAAAGTGTAGCAATGTCAAAGCTTGGAAGTGTAAATGCATATGAGACATACTGGGGAGCACCTACGACAACAAAAGCTATGGTGGATGGTATGAGAAAAGCTGGATTTAAGACTATAAGAATACCTGTAGCATGGTCAAATATGATGTCGGATGACGGAAAGTATACTATAAGTGATGCGTATTTTAACAGAGTTGAAGAGATTATGAGTTATGCTCTTGACAATGACATGTATGTTATCGTAAATATTCACTACGATGGCGGATGGTGGGCAAGATTTGGCTCAAAGACGCAGAGTGAGAGAATACAGGCAATGGAAAAATATAAGGCTATGTGGACTCAGATAGCAGAAAGATTTAATAAATATTCGGATAAAGTCATATTTGAATCGGCAAATGAGGAACTTGGAACAAGGCTTAACAGCACCAATGATTATAGTGGTTCAGGTTATTATACGAATGTTGATGATTTGTATAAACTTACCAATGAGATAAATCAAACATTTGTTGATATTGTGCGTGCAACAGGGGGAAATAATGCGAAAAGATTTCTTCTGATAGCAGGTTATGATACTGATATTACCAAAACATGTGATGCGAGATACCAGATGCCTAAAGATACGATAGAAAGTCACCTTATGGTTTCAGTGCACTATTATTCACCATATGGATACTGTGATATATCAGACCCTTCAAACAGTCTTTACATTGCATCATGGGGAAGTGACAAGGAAGTAAAAACATTAAAGGCTGACCTTAAAAATATGAAATTAAGATTTGTTGATAATGGATATCCGGTAATTATCGGTGAGTATAATGTCTGTGACACGAAGAATTCTGACGGGACATATACAAGAAAAACGGGAAGAGATATTTTTATAAAAAATGTTTGTGAATATTCATTAGCAAATGGAATGTGTCCTGTCTTATGGGACACAGGATCAGGTTACAGCCGTTCGCAGTACAGAATGTCAAATGATGTTGATAAAAGTTTATTTGAGGAACTTTCCGTTACAGCAGAAAACAGTCAGGTTTACAGTCCGGCTGCGGCAGAAAAATCATATACATGGACAGGAAATATTGGAGCGTCAGGCTGGAATGCAGTAACTCCATCTGCAACAGATGATAACTGGAATCTTTCTGTTAATGCAGTTGGAGCTGCATATAAGTTAAATGGAATAGACTGGTCGAAGTTTAAAAATCCGTACCTTGAAATAAAGGTAAATGAACTTACAAGTGGCAGCAGCGTAGGTTATAAAATTGCTAACGAAGTTAATACGGAAAATGAATATTATAATTTTGTAGAAGATTCTAAGACAAAAGTATCAGGGACATTTGAGTTAAGCAATGGGGCTTCTTTAAAAGTTGATTTAACAAAACGGGGACTTACAGATACAGATAGTATATACATTGGAATGGTAGATAAGGATTTCAATGCAAATGTTACCATAACACTAAAAGATAGTATAGATTAGAAAAAGAAAAATACACATACATAAATCCGGATTCACAAAAAGGTGACAGTACGATTATTGAAGAACTAAAGAAATATAAGATTAGGAAGTGTGTCAATGTTAAAAAAGTTGACACACTTTTTATCTAAACAAGAAAATAAAAATTTGTCAAAACAGGCATTTTTAGGTATTATAGTATATATGTTTGTGAGGTGAAATGAAATTGAAGATGATATTACCGAAAAATGTTTCATATATTATTAGTAAACTTGAACAGGCAGGATATGAAGCATATGTAGTTGGGGGATGCGTCAGGGACACTCTTTTGGAAAGAAAACCGCAGGACTGGGATATCACCACTTCTGCCAAACCGCTGGAGATTAAACGGCTTTTTAAGAAAACGATAGATACCGGAATACAGCATGGGACAGTTACTATTATGCTTGAACATGTCGGGTATGAAGTGACAACATACAGGATAGATGGGGAGTATGAGGACAACAGGCACCCGAAGAAGGTGGAATTTACCGACAACTTAAAACTTGACCTTGAACGGCGTGATTTTACCATAAATGCCATGGCATACAACGATAAAAGAGGTCTTATTGACGAATTTGAGGGTATTAAAGACCTTAAAGATGGTATAATAAGATGTGTCGGTGATGCGGGACAGAGGTTTGACGAGGATGCATTAAGAATGTTAAGAGCAGTGAGATTTGCCGGACAGCTTGGATTTGAGATAGACGATAATACAAGAAATGCAATAGTTCAAAGAGCAGACAGACTTGAAAATATAAGTGCGGAAAGAATCAGGGTTGAGCTTACAAAATTGCTTGTAGCAAAAGAGGCGGGCAGATTAAGAGATGCATACAGCACGGGCATGACACGATATTTCCTGCCGGAGCTTGACAAAGCGATGGTAACAGAGCAAAAGAATCCGCATCATATATATACTGTCGGTGAGCACAGTATACATGGTATTGAAATCATGAATTGTTTCTTTGAGGTGACATCAGACAGGAAAATGTATGATAAAGTGCCTGAGAAGATAATGAGTACAGCGAAGAAAATTGCAAAGAAAATGAACAAAAAACAGCATACAATTCTTTGCATGGCAATGCTTTTACATGATATAGCAAAGCCTGTTGTCATGACGGTTGATGACGATGGAACAGGTCACTTTTACGGTCATCCGCAAGAGAGCGAAAAGATGGCAAAAAAGATTATGAGAAGACTTACATTTGACAACGCGTCAATATCAAAAGTATGCAGGCTTGTAAAGTTTCATGACTATCGCATTGAGGACAGCAACAGAGCATTCAGGCGTGCTGTATCAAAGATAGGTGCGGATATTATGGATATGCTTTTTCTTGTTGAATATGCGGATGTGTTGTCACAGAGTGATAAGATGTTAGAGGAAAAACTTTCAAAGATAAATTCAGGAGTTGAAAGATTTGAATATATTACGCAGAATGCGCAGCCTTTATCAATAAAGGAACTGGCACTGACGGGGTCTGATCTGATAGCGGCAGGAGTGAAGCCAGGACCAAATATGGGAGAAATTTTAAAAAAAATGCTCGATAAAGTTTTAGATGAGCCGGAAGCAAATACAAAAGAAAACTTATTGGAATATTTAAAGACAATGGATGAGTTTTCTTTATAGAATTATGATGGGGCAAAATAACTTTTGAACTCATCATCATATTATGCGATTGCATTATAAGAGTGGAGGATTATTATGGATATGAATGTAAGGCTTGCGAAGATGACAAAAGCTATGAAAACACAGCTTTTTATCGACAATCTTACAACAATATTTAACCCACAGGCACTTTTTAGTGACGGAACTGACAGGTATCGTATACCGCCTGAGCCGGAGGCAGGTGAGAGTGTTAAGATAAGGTTTAGAACCGGCAGGGAAAATATTGATAAGGTAGTTCTGGTTGTCTGCGGAGATACACGTGTAGATATGGAAAAAGTTTATAATGATAGAATGTTTGATTACTATGAGAGCACTATTGAACTTTCTGACAAAATGATAGATTATTATTTTGAAGTTACAAGCGGCAGAATTGTGTGTTATTACAATAGTGTCGGAGTGTGCAGCGGAGTAGAACCTTATTATAATTTTACGATAACACCGTCGTTTCATACACCGGATTGGGCTAAGGGTGCCGTTTTTTATCAGATATATGTTGACCGTTTTTACAATGGTGACAAGACAAATGATGTAGAAAAGGATGAGTATGTCTATATCGGTGAGGGAACTGACAAAGTAGATGACTGGTTTAAATATCCGGCATCTATGGGTGTAAGGGAATTTTACGGCGGTGACATATCCGGAGTATGGCAGAAACTTGATTATTTGCAGGGATTAGGTGTTGATGCCATTTATTTCAATCCGATTTTTGTATCACCGTCAAATCACAAATATGATATTCAGGATTATGATTATATAGACCCGCATTTTGGCAAAATAGTGAAAGATGAGGGTGAAGTATTACAGAGGAATGAACAGGGGCAGCTTTTATGTGACGGAACTTATCCGAATAAATATGCGACAAAATATGTGTGCAGAGTTACGGACAAGGAAAATCTTGAGGCAAGCAACAAGTTTTTTGCGGAATTTGTAGAGGAAGTTCACAAAAGGGGAATGAAAGTTATTCTTGACGGAGTTTTCAATCACTGTGGTTCATTCAACAAATGGCTTGACAGAGAGTGTATATACGAAGGTGCTCAGGGTTATGAAAAGGGTGCCTATGTATCGGGTGAGAGCCCATACAGAACATTTTTTAAATTCAATGAGGATATGTGGCCTTACAATTATCACTATGACGGATGGTGGGGACACGATACACTTCCAAAATTAAATTATGAAGATTCACCGCTTTTATTTGATTATATAATGCATGTTGCAAGAAAATGGGTTTCACCTCCTTATAATGTTGACGGCTGGAGACTTGATGTGGCAGCCGACCTTGGACAGTCACAGGAGTACAATCATTATTTCTGGAGAGAGTTCAGAAGAAATGTCAAGGAGGCAAATCCTGAGGCAATCGTTCTGGCAGAGCATTACGGAGACCCGACAGACTGGCTCAGAGGTGACCAGTGGGATACGGTTATGAACTATGATGCGTTTATGGAACCGATTACATGGTTTTTGACAGGTGTTGAAAAACACAGTGATGAATACAGGGAAGATCTTCTCGGTAACGCAGATGCATTTTTTGGCTCTATGCGAAATTATATGACAAGATTTAACACCCAGTCGCTTCAGGTTGCCATGAATGAACTTTCAAATCATGACCATTCAAGATTTATGACAAGAACAAACCATCGTGTCGGCAGAACAGCAAGTGTGGGACCGCAGGCAGCAGATGAGGGAATAGATAAGGCTCTTTTCAGACTTGGTGTTATGATACAGATGACGTGGCCGGGTGCACCTACGATATATTATGGTGACGAAGCCGGATTGTGCGGATGGACTGACCCTGACAACAGAAGAACATATCCTTGGGGAAGAGAAGATCAGGAACTTATAGAGTTTCACAGACAGCTTATAAGAATACACAAAGATTATCAGGTGTTTAAGACAGGTTCGATTATCTTTTTGAAAGGTCAGTATAAATTTATAGGGTATGGAAGATTTGATGACAACGACAAGATAGTTGTTATGATAAACAGCAGCGATGAAGTCAGAGAAGCGGATGTACCTGTATGGAGACTTGGAATTATTCAGGAGACTCGTATGGCAAGACTTATGATAAGCAGCAGGGACGGATATTCTGACGAGGCGAAAGTTTATCCTGTTGTGAATGGAAACATTCATGTTGAATGTCCTCCGATGTCAGGAATGATTCTTAAAGATATAGAAAGCATGGGATAAAGATAAATATGAGAAAAATCAGAGAGTGGATGCATGGCAGAGGAAGAAAAACGGTTATTACTGTTGTAATTATTATTGCATTTGCAATGATTGCCCATTATTTTATTGTGGAAAGACACGGAAAATGGGGACTTGAAAGTGCATACAGCGCAGATGTTCAGGAGACTGTTTCGCCGAAACCGCAGAAAGATTATTATGTAGGAGGTGCTTCTATAGGCGGTGTGAAGAATGGGACAACGATAGCAACAGGTGATACAATAGAAAAAGACAATGAAGATGATGAAAAAAATAAAAAATAAAAATACAAATCCTATACATTTTCATTGCTTTTATAACAATAATTATAATATAATAAATTTATTAGATTTTTGTTAAGAATTACAAGAATCCAAACGGAATATAAAGTGTCGGACAATATAAACCGACGGAACGGAGGAGAAAAATGTACAGTTTAATTCCAGTGGTATGTGCGCAGGACATTACAGCACTTGTCCGTGCATTACCCGGTTCTGTAGCCCAGGGACTTATCTGGGGAATTATGGCGATAGGAGTGTTTTTGACTTTTAAGATACTTGACTTTGCCGATCTTACGGTTGACGGAACCATGGCAACAGGTGGTGTTGTTACGGTTATGCTTATTTTGAAAGGATGGAATCCTGTTGCGGCGGTTGCAGTTGCTTTTGTTGCAGGTATGCTTGCGGGACTTATTACGGGTGTACTGCATACGGTTCTTGGAATACCTGACATACTGGCGGGTATTTTGACACAGCTTTCCTTGTATTCCATAAATCTGAATATCTCAGAGGGAAAAGCAAATCAGGCAGTAAATGTAGATATGTATAATCTTGTAGTTTCAGGACGTGATAATCCGGCTGCAATAGTTACAGTAATTATAATACTGGCAGTTGTCATAGCTCTTATGTATTGGTTCTTTGGAACAGAGCTCGGTTTTACAATCAGAGCGACAGGATGCAATCCTAATATGTCAAGAGCTCAGGGAATAAACACAAATGTTGCAAAAGTTATTGCACTTGTATTTTCTAACGGTCTTGTAGGATTTGCGGGAGGTCTTCTTTCTCAGTATCAGGGAAACTTTGACGTTAATATGGGAAGAGGCTCAATCGTTATCGGTCTTGCATCAGTTATTATCGGAGAAGTACTTGGCGAAGCAATTTTCGAAAAGAAACTTAATTTCAGCGGAAGACTTGCATTTGTTGCTGTCGGAAGCATAATTTATTATATTGTTATTCAGTTTGTATTGTGGCTTGGTCTTCCTACAATTGATATGAAGATGTTCTCTGCTATGGTAGTGGCAATATTCCTTGCAGTTCCATATCTGAAAGGAAAAGCTAAAAATTCATATAGAAAAGCTGCAAAGGGAGGTGCCGGAAAATGTTAGAATTAAATAATGTACATAAAACATTTAATCTGGGTACGATAAATGAGAAAAGAGCTTTAAATGGTGTGAATTTAAAACTTGAAGATGGTGATTTCGTTACTGTTATAGGTGGTAACGGAGCAGGAAAATCTACCGTGCTTAATGCTATCGCCGGTGTATGGCCTATAGATGTTGGAAGTATCGTTATTGACGGTGTCGATATGACCGGACTTTCAGAGCACAAGAGAGCACCGTATCTTGGCAGAGTTTTTCAGGACCCTATGAATGGAACGGCAGCGACAATGGAGATTATTGAAAATCTTGCACTTGCTGCAAGAAGAGGTCAGAAGAGAGGGCTCAGATGGGGAGTCACAAAGTCAGAAAAGAAAAAATACAGAGAGATGCTTGAAAAACTTGACCTTGGTCTTGAAGACAGAATGACTTCAAAAGTTGGACTGTTGTCAGGAGGGCAGAGACAGGCGCTTACTCTTCTCATGGCGACAATCAAAAAGCCGAAGCTTCTGCTTCTTGACGAGCACACGGCAGCACTTGATCCTAAGACGGCAGCGAAAGTTCTTGCATTATCAGATAAGATCATTGCTGAAAATCATCTTACGGCAATGATGGTTACACATAATATGAGGGATGCAATTGTACATGGAAACCGTCTTATTATGATGAATGAGGGACAAGTTATACTTGATATTAAGGGAGAAGAAAAGAAAAAACTCACTGTTGAGGATCTTCTTCAGAAATTTGAGGAAGTAAGTGGTGAGGAATTTTCAAATGATAAAGCACTGTTAGGATAAGGATGTTATTAGGGGAGGGATGTCATCGTGTCAGGGTGATATCCCACTTTAATTATAACTATAAATTAAGACAAACAGGCAGGAGCGAACATATGAGTCATAGTATTACGGATATTTTTTACAAGCAGAGGGATGATTTTTTTAAGGAGCAGAAGGAGAGAGAAAAAAGACTTATATTTCCGGATGATGTTTCGGAGATTAAAGATATATCATATCTTGATGATGGAGACAAAGCACACAGGCTGGATATATATAGACCTAAAAAATCAGGAGACAAAAAGCTTCCGGTTATCATAAATGTTCATGGAGGCGGGCTGATTCTTGGCAGTAAGGAGTTTAACAGATATTTCTGTGCCAATTTGTGCAAATTGGGATATGTTGTATTTAGTGTTGAATATCGTCTTGTGCCTGAATGTATGTTTTATGACCAGTGTGAAGATTTGTCGAGAGCATTTGATTTTATAGATAAAAACATTCCAAAATATGACGGAGATAAAGAAAGGATTTTTGCGGCAGGTGACAGCGGTGGGGCATGTCTGCTCACATATACCGCTGCAATGATAAAGTGCAGACCGTTGGCGATGGCTGCTAAAGTCAAGGCGGCATCGATAGATATAAAGGCACTCGGTCTTATAAGCGGAATGTTTTATACAAACAGATTTGATAAACTCGGACTGTTCCTGCCAAAGTATCTTTACGGCAGAGATTATAAAAAAAGCAGTTATGCAAAATATGTGAATCCGGAAAATACGGAGCTGATAAATGCATTGCCGCCATGTTTTCTTGTCACAAGCAAAAAAGATAACTTAAAACATTATACTATCAATTTTACAAAAGCACTTAAGAGAAATAATAAATATCACAAGCTGATTTGTTTTGAGAAAAAGCCTGAACTTACACATGCATTCAGCGTGTTTGAACCAAATCTTAAAGAAAGTATTGAGACAATCAGGAAAATGTCAAATTTTTTCGGACATTGCGAGGAGAAATAAAATTCGGTTGAAAATTTTATAATATATCGGATTTAGATATACGGAGGTGAGGTTTTATGAATTATGATGAAAATGTTTTTAAAGAAAAAGCAAACAGAAAGGCAAGAAGAATATGGTTTGTATTTGCCGTTCTTCTTTCAGCCAACTATGGTTCTGATGTAGCTAACGGACTTAACTCGCCGTTATATTATGCTGCATTTCTGGCACTTTGCTGGATACCGATAATTTCAGGAGAAATTTTACTCAGAGTAAAGGGTTGGGAAACAGATATGTATAAATACAACCTTGTTATAGGTTACGGTATTTTTTACACGTTTGTTATCAGTACAACAGAGTCGCCGATAGCATTTACATACATACTTCCAGTTACAAGCCTTTTGGTACTTTATAAAAATCGTAAATTTATGATTTACTGTGGTGTTGTAAATTCGATTATTATAATAATAAGTTCCGTGTATCATGTTATGTGCGGCTACAATTCAGCGGCAGACATGAAAAATTATCAGCTTGAATTATCAGCTATTATTCTCTGCTATATTTGTTATGTCATGTCAATCCACCATCTCAATGAGTCGGACGGTGCCATGACAAACAGCATAAAGGCGGATTTGCAGCGAGTTATTACAACTGTAGAAAAAGTTAAGACAGCGAGCAATTCAATTATGAGCGGTGTTTCTGTTGTAAGAGAAATATCTGTTGAAAATACACACAGTGCGGATGTAGTTGCCGATGGAATGACTACACTTACTGATAATAACGGCAGACTTGAGGATACAACGTCATCATCAGTAGATATGACTACAGACATAAGTTCACAGGTAAAGCATGTCGCACAGATGATAGAGCAGATGGTTGTATTGACGGCAGAATCGGGAGAGCATGCAAAGAACAGTTCAGACGACCTTACAAGCCTTGTGGAAACTACTCATGCCATGACTGATTTATCTTCAGAGATAGGCAAAATACTTGAAAACTTCAAAGAAGAATTTGACAGAGTTAAACTTGAAACCGGAAAGATAGAGGAAATCACGGAGCAGACAGCACTCCTTGCATTAAATGCGTCAATTGAAGCTGCAAGAGCAGGCGAAGCAGGAAGAGGTTTTGGTGTTGTTGCACAGCAGATAAGTTCACTCAGTACGGAAACACAGTCATCATCAGGACAGATAGAAGAGGCGCTTATAAGACTTCAGAAAACGTCAGACAATATGACTGCATCAATTGAAGAAACAATAAAACTGGTTCAGGAAACATTTAAGAAAGTATCTAAAACCGGAAAGAATGTAGAAAAGATAAATGATGACTCAAAGCAGATTGAAAATCATATTCAGGAGATTGATACAGCCATTAAGGAAGTGGAGAATTCAAATCATCAGCTTGTTGAAAATATGGATAATGTGTCACAGATTGTTAAGGATATGACAGACTGCATTTCTTATTCAAATGAAATGAGCGGACGCATGCTGAGCAAATATGAAGAGTCGATGACAAACATAAACGATATTGAAAAAGTTGTTGAGGCTCTTATGTGTGAACTTGGCATAGGCGGATTCATGGGCATTGAAGACATACAGCCGGGCATGAAAGTTCAGGTTTCCATACTGAATTCCGAAAATGAAAAAGATACAGATACACTTCACGGTGAGGTATTGGAACAAAACGGTGATAAAGTTGTTGTGAAGCTTTCTAAGTCAAGGGATATATCTAAAGATACTTCATGTATGCTTCAGATAACAGTTGGAAATGTCCTGTATATGTGGAAAACAGCAAGCATAAAGAATATTAAGGACAGAAATAACAATACATTTGAAATTACTGTAGCATCAAGACCGAAGATAAAAAACAGAAGAAAATATCCTCGTATGGACATAAATAACAAATGTAAGATTACTATTCAGAGTTCAGGAAAAGTAATAGATGCAAGACTTGACAATATTAGTGCTAATGGTTTTGCATTGCTTACTGAGGATTCATACTTTAAAGAAAACAAAGATGCAAAGATAAAAATTGAGATTGAAGATTTTGATTTGCCAAAACACAATATTCTTGAAGGTAAGGTTATACGTTGTTCTGAAAATGAAGGAATTTATATTGTAGGCTGTCAGATGCCGGAGGATGATAATGTCATAAGAGAGTATGTAAATAGCAGCATATAGTTAGGGGAAATCAGGACATAATAAACAACGATAAGTAATAAAAAAGACTGTCGAAAGCGACAGTCTTTTTTTAATCTTTTCTTAGCTGATGATGAATAACTTTATCTTTATACATTTCTTCATCAGCAGCTTTTATGAAATCATCAAGAGAAATATCATGTGTTGGAATACCAGTGATAATGCCAATGCTTGCACTGATATTATATGGGTAATTATGTACTTCATTGAAAATATTCATGTTATGGTGAAGTTTATCTGAAAAATAAGCATTATCAAGACCATCGGCAAGCGGTCCAGCCATAACAAATTCGTCACCGCCAAATCGTGCACATGTTTCATCATGAGTGCAGGATTGCATGAGTATATTTCCTATTGCCGCAATAGCTATATCTCCGTCTGAATGACCATAGGTGTCGTTTATCTTTTTTAAACCGTTCAGGTCAACTGATATAGCAATAAAATGTTTTTGTTCTGCTATACACTTATTGAAAAGAGGCAATACTTTCTGGTAAAAACCGCGTCTGTTTAAAAGACCTGTAAGAGGGTCGTGTATATATTTGTTCTCAAGACTTGATATAATGCTCTGCTGTCTTTGGTGAACCTTCATCGTCTCAAGTGAATTGCTCACATTCATAACAAACTGATAGAGCTGTTCCATATTGATTTTATCAGGTTCATAGACAAGAGCGACATAGCCTATTGTATGGTCGAGAGCATGCAGAGGAACGAACATGATGTTAGTTTCTTCTTCGAGAGCCTGTTCAAGATTTGGAAGAAGATTTAAAGTTTCAAAATCAGTCATGCCCTGCCAGACTTTATCATGTTTTGAGAGAACAACATCCATATGGCTTGAGTACCCAAATCGTTTGGATGATTTTTCATCAAGGATATCAGATAATTCTTCATCTTCCGTAAGGAAATTGTCAACAATACAAAGCCAGAAACGATGACTGAAAAAATTTTTTTCATAGTGCATAAGTTTCTCGAATACAGCTTGAAAGGAATTGTTATCGTTTAAATCGGCTGACATATTTATCTGATTTTGATTGAAATGTATCTGCTCATCGAATTTATTATTCAGATTGTATACAAGACTGTTGTATTTTCGTGCACTTGTATGAACACAGCCACATGAACCGCCAATCAGCACATTTGAATTTATATAGTTTTCTTTAGGAACTTCTCTGTTGTTAAAAATATCCTGTAATAAGTCAAATGCTTTTATTGCGGCACTTTTATAGTCGTGTTGTGCCGTTGTGATAGGCGGAAAATGGTCAACTGCCTGAATTATGCCGTCAAATCCAGTGATGGCAATATCGTGCGGAAGGTCATATCCGGCTTCCGTAAGTGAGTGATATGCGGTGATAGCCATAACATCATTTGCACAGGCAATAGCCTGTGGCATAGGAAGGTCACTGTTTATAAAGTCATTGATAACCTTTTTGGTAGGTGTGCTCCAAAAACCGCCATAACCGATGCGTTCTTCCTCGATAGGAATGTTGTGCTTTGAAAGTATTTCCTTGTAAATATCAATGCGTTCATCTGAGAAATGGTTACCTTTGATACCGGCAATAAAATTTATTCGTGTATAGTGATGGTCTTCCACCAGATGCAATAAAATTTTTTCAAGTGCAGCCCGGTAATTATAATTTATGTTGTAGCATCCGTCGATTGGGTGGTCTATGGAAACTATAGGAATATTATGCTGCATTGCATGCGAAATAATATTATCTCTGATAGATGGACACTTTATGGTTTCGGATAAAATAACCATACCATCAATAATATTATAATTTATAAGCTTATAAATACAACTTTCACCTATATCGTGTTTTCCGCCATTGGCTGCCATGTATAAGTCACTAAAAGCACGAAAATAAAGTATTTTAAAATGGTATTTGTCTGCAAATTCAGTAAAATATTGCATGTAATGCTTATTGTAATTTGTATCAATTGCCGCACAGCATACAGCAATGATACGAGTATCGCGACTTAACATGTTTCACGCCCTTTCCTGACAAAATAGTATTAAAATAATTATAATTTATTATAATAAAAAAAGGTAAGAACTGCAACTATATATTTTGGTAATATTATGATGCAAGGGGCAAAATACTTTTTGAGTCCCATATTATAATTTAGTGGCTTTTTTGAGCTGTTTTGCTTAAAAAAAGCTAAAGTAAAAGTTGATTACGAACATATGTACTTGAAAAAGTGAATAATAGATGTTAAGATATGAAAAAGATAGAAAGATAGATAAGATAAAACATCGGAGGTTTTTATGGCAAAACATGAAGAAGTTAAGAAATATATAAAGATTAGAAAAGCAGCAGAGCACAATCTTAAAGATATAGATGTAGATATTCCGAGAGATGAGTTCGTGGTACTCACGGGACTCAGCGGTTCGGGAAAGTCATCACTTGCTTTTGATACTATTTATGCCGAAGGGCAGAGAAGATATATGGAGTCACTTTCATCATATGCGAGACAGTTTCTTGGGCTTATGGAAAAGCCGAATGTTGAAAGAATAGAGGGACTGCCGCCGGCTATATCGATTGACCAGAAGTCCACAAACAGAAATCCACGTTCGACTGTCGGTACAGTGACTGAAATATATGATTATTTCAGACTTTTATATGCCAGAGTCGGAGTACCGCATTGTCCGAAGTGCGGAAAGGAGATTAAAAGGCAGACCGTAGACCAGATATGTGATGAGATTATGAAACTGGAGAAAGGAACCAGACTGCAGCTTCTTGCACCGGTTGTGAGAGGAAGAAAAGGAGAACATGTAAAGGTCTTTGAAAGTGCAAGAAAAAGCGGTTATGTAAGAGTTGTCGTTGACGGTCATATTTATGATTTGTCTGAGGAGATTAAGCTTGAAAAAAACAAAAAACATAACATAGAAATTATGGTTGACAGACTTGTTGTGAGGGATGGTATTGAAAAGAGACTTACCGATTCCATCGAAAATGTTATGAGACTTTCGGATGGACTGCTTATTGTTGACATTCCGGGAAAAGAACAGCTTAAGTTCAGCCAGAGTTTTTCATGTGCGGACTGTGGCATAAGCATAGACGAGATTGAGCCGAGAACATTTTCTTTTAACAATCCGTTTGGTGCATGTGAAGTCTGCCACGGTATCGGATATAAGATGGAATTTGCCGAGGAACTTATGATACCTGATCCATCTTTAAGTATTGCAGATGGGGCACTTGTTGTAAACGGATGGCAGTCGGTTACAAACAAGACAAGCTATGCGAGATGTGTTCTTGATGCACTTGCCGAGGAATACAAATTTGACCTTAATACACCTTATCAGGATCTGCCAAAAGAAATCAGACATATGCTTATGCACGGAACTGATGGGAAAAGTGTTGTGGTACATTACAGAGGACAGCGTGGCGTGGGTGTTTATGATGTTGCTTTTGAAGGTATTATCAAAAATGTTGAGAGAAGATACAGAGAAACGGCATCTGAGAGCACCAGGAAAGAATATGAAAGTTTTATGCGTATAACTCCGTGTAAGGCATGTAAAGGAAAGAGACTTCGTCCGGAGGCACTTGCAGTTACGGTTGGAGATAAAAATATTGCTCAGATTACGGAACTTTCCATAATAGACCTTAAAAATTATCTTGATTCACTTGAGCTAACGCAAAATCAGTTAAATATTGGAAAGGTTGTGCTTAAAGATATAAAGGCAAGAGTTGGATTTCTTGTCGAGGTTGGTCTTGAATACCTCTCACTCTCGAGATATACGGCAAGTCTTTCCGGTGGTGAGGCACAGCGAATCAGGCTTGCGACACAGATAGGTTCAGGACTTGTCGGAGTTGCCTATATACTTGATGAGCCAAGTATAGGACTTCACCAGCGGGACAATGACAAACTTCTCGGTGCACTTATGAAATTAAAAAATCTCGGCAATACACTTATAGTTGTTGAACATGATGAAGATACTATGTTTGCAGCTGACTATATAGTTGATATAGGTCCTGGAGCAGGTTCACATGGCGGAAAGGTTATTGCTACAGGAACTGCGGAAGATATTATGGCGTGTAAGGAGTCGATAACAGGCGACTACCTGAGCGGCAGAAAAAAGATACCTGTTCCAGAGGTCAGAAAAGAGCCTACAGGCTGGATTAAAGTTAAAGGTGCAAAAGAGAACAATCTTAAAAATATTGATGTTGAATTTCCGACGGGAGTAATGACTTGCGTTACCGGTGTTTCAGGTTCAGGAAAGAGTTCACTTGTCAATGAGATACTTTATAAATCAATGGCAAAACAACTGAACAGAGCAAGGACAATACCGGGACTTTGTAACGGAGTAGAAGGTCTTGAACAGCTTGACAAAGTTATCAACATAGACCAATCTCCGATTGGACGAACACCACGTTCAAACCCTGCAACATATACAGGTGTGTTTGATATGATAAGAGATTTGTTTGCAGCTACACCTGATGCAAAAGCAAAAGGATACAAGAAAGGACGCTTTAGTTTTAATGTAAAAGGCGGAAGATGTGAGAACTGCCACGGTGACGGAATTATCAAGATAGAGATGAACTTCCTGCCGGATGTGTATGTGCCGTGTGAAGTTTGCGGAGGAAAGAGATACAACAGAGAGACACTCGATGTAAAGTATAAGGGAAAGAGTATATATGATGTGCTTGATATGACAGTAGAAGAAGCACTTACATTCTTTGAGGCAGTACCTGCTATAAGAAGAAAGATAGAGACACTTTATGAGGTAGGACTTTCTTATATAAAGCTTGGCCAGCCGTCTACTACACTTTCCGGTGGAGAGGCACAGCGAATTAAACTTGCAACTGAGCTTAGCAAGAGAAGTACGGGAAAAACAGTGTATGTGCTTGATGAGCCTACTACGGGACTTCATTTTGCAGATGTACACAAGCTTGTGGATATATTGAGAAGGCTTACCGAAAACGGAAACACGGTTATAGTTATAGAGCATAATCTTGATGTCATTAAGACAGCAGATTATATAATTGACCTTGGACCAGAGGGTGGTGCGAAAGGCGGAACTGTTATAGCAAAAGGAACACCCGAAAAGGTTGCAAAGAGCAGAAAGTCTTATACGGGACAGTATATTAAGAAGATGCTTGAAAAGTAGTTTCGTATTTTAGCTGGGGTCATAAGTTTATTTATACTAGGAGGCGGGTGCATGGGTGATAAAAATAAGAGTGATAACTCATTTTTTGCTATGATATCGAGAATGAAATACATTGAGAGATGGGCTTTGATGCGCAATTCACTCCGTGAAAATGTCTGTGAACATTCTCTTGAAACAGCCGTGATTGCCCATGCACTTGCGGTTATCGGCAATTGTATGCTTGATAAGGATTATGATGCGGAACATATCGCAATGCTTGCGCTGTACCATGATTGTACGGAGATTATTACAGGAGATATGCCAACACCTGTTAAGTATTACAATGCTGACATAAAAGATGCTTACAAGGAGATTGAGGAAACGGCAGCGAGAAATCTTCTTGACAGGCTTCCGGATGATATGGTGTCTGAGTATGAAAAGTATCTGCTGCCTAAGGATGATGTTTCAGTTATGAAACTTGTAAAGGCGGCAGATAAAATATCGGCACTGATAAAGTGCATAGAAGAAGAAAAGACAGGAAACAGGGAGTTTAATCATGCAAAAGAGTCAACATATAAAGCAATAAAAAATCTTGGGTGTGATGAAGCTGACATTTTCTGTAAAAAGTTTGTGCCCGAGTACGAAAAGACATTGGATGAATTAAATTGATTTATATAAACAGAGATGGTGTACATCTCTGTTTTGTATTATATAGTTATATAAAATGATGTTGTGTTCAAAATGTATTTTGAACACAACTAATGCCACGGATTGTGAAAATTGCATCATAAAATGGATTTATACGGATTTGCACATAATGTCATGTTATGCTAACATATAGAAGCATTATTTATGATGCAAGGGTCAAAAGCAGATAGCAATGTATGTTTACATACAAATTGCTATCTGGTGG
>ERZ772897.1135-NODE-1135-length-29488-cov-3.711480_pt1 | contig 29488 bp, 29 predicted proteins | sample MGYA00512125_ERZ772897 | MGnify/ENA primary metagenome ERZ772897 (study PRJEB29015, sample SAMEA2737660) | human gut metagenome | biome: human gut; feature: human-associated habitat; material: faeces | place: China | collected 2012 ... | reverse complement strand
TGATTTTATTGATGCAGTTGCAAAAGCCTATAGAAAAAAGATTCAGGACGAGTTGTATTCTGAGTTTATGAACGCTGCAGCTAAACTTCCAGTAACAACTGGTTTTACTGGAACCGGTGCTCTTTCCAAAGATAAGAAAGACGATTTTGATAACATCATCTCTAATGTCGCAATGGCTAACGATGTAAGTTCTGTTGTTATTATGGGTACAAAAGCAGCACTCAAGAAGCTTAACGCTCTTTGTGAAGTTGATTGGGCTTCAGATGCTCAGAAACAGCAGATTAATGAAACTGGTATTCTTGGTACATATGAAGGAACAACTCTGTTAGAAATCCCGCAGAGATTCAAGGACAACAAGCTCGCTGAGAAGCTTGTAGACTCCAATGTTCTGCTCATTTTCCCGGTAATTGATTACAAACCAGTTAAGTTTATCGATGGCGGTGAGACTACTCTTGAATACTCTCAGGTTGGCGACAACATGGATGACCAGCAGACATATGAGGCTCAGAGACGTATGGGTGTTGCAACAATCATTACCCGTCAATTCGGCCAGTGGAAATTTGCTTAATCTATATTATATTGAGGAGAAGTGCTTCGGCATGTTCTCCTCTTTTTTGAATGGAAGAAAAGGAGTCTGTAATGGCATATACAAAAAAAAATGTTAAACCGGCAGATACAGTAATTGAAGTATCCGAGTCGGTTGAAACAAAACCTGAAAAGAAAAAATTTGACAAAGAAGAGACGATTACTTGTAAATCAATCACAGATGGTCTCTTACTCGTAACCGGTGACAAATCAGGAATTCTTTATAGATGGCCAGATTATGGCGCTACCGAAGAGGTTGAATACCAAGACCTTGTTTATATGGTTAGGGCAAAAAATCCAGCGGTTTTTAAGCCGAGATTTGTTATTGAAAACGAGGATTTTATTGCGGAGTATCCGGAACTCAATAAACTGTACGATACTCTTTATTCTGTTGATGATCTCAAGGATGTTTTAAAACTCCCAGTATCTCAGATGAGAAAAATGATCACAGAACAGCTTCCAGTTGGTGCTGTTGACGCTATTAAGGGGTTGGCTGCATCCATGATTATGAACGGTAGTCTTGATTCTACAGCGAAAATTAAAGCACTTGATGAAATCTTTGGTACTCATCTTTTGCTAACATTAGCACAGGGTTAATAAAGGAGGTGCTTTATGACACTCTCCTATGAAAAAATATTCTCCGCCGCTCGTGGGCTTTATACTGATCCAAAAGAGTTATCTTTATCCACTGATGATTTAACCGAGATTTATACAGAACGTCTCAATCGAGTCGTAGGTGATACTCGTGTTGAAAATATGTTTTCGACGCTTGAAATGGATGATGAAGTTCAGAGAATGGAATTTGCTTTAAATCATCCTGTAAGTGACGGAGCAGATATGCGTTTTGTTGTAAGATTACTCTCTCTTGGTATGGAGATTGAATGGTTACAGCCACAGGTTGATTCCATCTTATATTCAGCTCCATTTATTGGGTCTGCTCAGGAAAAGAAAATTTTAGACGGACATTCTAACATGATTGATCGTCTGAATAACCTTAAACTACAGTTTAATAAAATGATTAGAGATCATGGATATATCCATAATTCCTATCTTGAACAGGAGGTTTGATTATGGATTATCTATATGGCAAGTTTGCGGACCATCAAATTGATGTTGCCGTGTCTATTATGCATGGAGAAATCCACAAGCTACTGCTTTATAAGGATAGAAATACCGAAGATACCATCTTTGAAGATAATGAAGATTTTTTTAAATATTTTAAAAATCTGCTTGTGCGGTATGGTGCTTTAAATACCCTTATGGGCGAACCGGAACAGATGGTAGCCTTTATGTCTACGCTTGAGGCTGCTTATGAGGAAGTTTTAAAGCCTAAAAACGAATACAGGTTTTGGAGATTTAGAAAACTGATTCTTGATGCGCATGGTTATCTTAAGATGATGTTCGAGGAGGTGGACAGGAATGCCGAGTCTATCAACTTCTAAACGAGCATCTTTCATAATCACAAACGGTGCGAAAATGCTTGGACAAATCCATAAAGGAAATGCAGACTGGGCTATGGAATATACGTGGGATAACGATTATCAATCAAAAGTCTGCTACATTTACGACTATTTTCATGATGATCAGCCTCGTCTTAAAGATCATATGACATATAGAAACACGATAAAAACTCGTATTGACGCAAAATTCATTGTTAAATCTCACCAGTCAATTGACAAGGATCAAGTCGAATATTATCTGCAATTTAAACCGTCACAGCCGGTTGAATTTGATCAAAATGATGAGTTGTATTATTTCGAAACTGAATATCGACAGCGTTATGGAATTGAATTCCCGATAGGGTGTTATGTGGACATTCCTGATGACAAAATGGTGTATCGTAAGTGGTTAATCTGTGGAAAAGAAATTGCAAATCAGTTTCCAAAATATCTGATTCTCCCATGTACTTACGAAATGATGTGGATTGAGAGAAATAAAAATGATCGTATTAAGAGAAGGATGTGGGCAGTTCCCAGATCGCAAAAGTCCTACACAATCGGAACTTATACGGACTATCGTTTTACCAGACCAGATAACCAAGATAAGATATGGCTTCCATTAAATTCTATTACAGAAAAATTATGGTACTCTTCCGACGGGAAAAATAGCCGCGTCATTATAAGTGCTCCGACGGAACACCCTATTGTTTGGACTATAACAAAAATTGAGAATACAAATCCTATCGGTTTACAATGTTTAACTCTTTATCAAAATTATTTTGATCAAGACAAAGACTATATCGAAAAGGATTCTTCTGGAACAATTATAGGAATGTGGGCCGATTGGTTCCAAGGTGAATTATCACCTCAAGAATCACCAGAAGATACTTTATTTAAGCCGCTCTGCAATATATCTGCCTCATCTTCTGTTTTAAAAGTTGGAGGATCTTATAAACTTCTTACAGTATCTATTAGCGACCAGTCTGGTAATGATATTACAGATAAATATTCTTCTACTTCATTTTTGTGGACGGCATCAATTGATGATAATGATGTTACAGATCTTTTCACATGGCTCCCACAAAAGGAATTTAACAAGATCAAAATTAAGGCACCAAATGATAGAAGATATTTAAATAAAATTCTCACTATAACATGCGTTGTTTCTAATAAGGTTGTTGGAACCCTTCAGTTGAATTTATCGATTTAGGAGGTGGTGATGTGGGGTACAAATATGATTTTTCAACCAGAGATGATATGTTAGAAAAGCTACGAGCCTATGCAGCCAATCCTGATGACGATACAATTCGGATTAAAGCAAAAATTAAAGATATGTTTATGCATTGTCCTGAACTGTTATATGCGCTTGACGCAAAAGAATATGAGGATCAATTGTTTGATGAAGATGGTAATCTTAATATAGATGTAAATGGGGAACCATTGGGAGAATGGGATTCTTATTTTGGAGAAAATTCATATATTCGTCCATATCTTTATATTCCTGAAACACAAACCAAGATGAATTGTTATGTATGCTATCAAGTAAGTTTTTCTGAATTACAAAGATACAATGAAGCTGTCAAATACTGTATTATTACATTTACTGTTTTTGTAAATGGCGGACACTCAATTGATGAACTCACTGGAATCCCAAGACATGATCTTATTGCTGGAATTATTCGTGAAAAATTTGCATGGACTGGTCTAACTATCGCTTCTGCCGTCCCTGTAAAGGATGAAGAATCTATAACAGACACACATTATTTAGTGCGTACACTACAGTTCCAGGCAGAGCTACCGAATAATCTTGTTAAAACCACTAATGGAAAAACTTCTTATAACAACAAAAGGAGCTATTAATGCCGGATATTTCAACAAATGTTGTGACCGATGCGATTGAACGGCAATTAGAAACGGATCAGGCTGATCTTGAAGTTGAAGAATTAGGTTTTGATCCACTAATTTTATATTATTGTGAGGATTTTAATGTTGCCGAAAATAAAATAACAATTCATCAGCCAGTTATTCAAGATTTTATCACTTATGGCGAGGATAATATTTATTCATTAATTTCTCCGTTTGTATCTAATAGGACAAGTCTCAGACTTCAATTATGGAATAACGGTCTTGATTGGAACAAAGTTTCAGATCAATGGTTGTTCTGCTCTCTTTTAAATCAACTTAATCCTAAATATTCAAATATTATGTTTGGAGATATTGATTTTAGCACATTTAGATGTGTTGAAATAAGACCTGATGAAAAAAGTGAAATCGTTCTTTATAGTCAAAAGCACGACATCATTATAGATGACAAAACACGGATTTTGATGTCAAAATTTATCCAGCATATGTTCAATCAATTTCCACCGGAAGAAGAATTTACTTCCAGTAAGCAATTAAAAAAAGATCTTATAAACCGAGATAAACAAGCTCTTATCCAACAGAAAAATGAGCTAAAAAAATCAAAAGGGAGCAAACTTCTCCTATATCTTTCTTTCTGTTTAAATCATCCAGGTTTTAAATATAAAAAGAACGAATTAAGAGATGTAGGTATTTTTGAATTTATGGATAGCGTATCCAGATTAAATATCTACGAATCAACAAAAGCACTTTATTCTGGAATGTATTCTGGAATGTGTGATTTAAGTAAAGTAAATAAAAACGAGTTTAACTTCATGCGTGATCCGAATGAAAAATCGGAATATGCATGATTTTTTTATTCAACCAAATAAAAGGAGGAAATAAACATGGCATTTAGATTAAATGACCGTATTTACAAAGAGATCCTGTACTTCGCCGCTTTTGACCTTACAAGTGAGGATCCGTTATATGTGCTTACCCAGCTTTCCGATGCAACAATTGATATCACTGCTGAGTCTACAGATGTTACTGATAAAAATGGTAACCTCGTAAAGAAAATCTGGAAGTCCAAGGCTGGCAGCTTTTCTGCTACAAATGCTTTCGTAAACTCCAACATCATCGCTGCAGCTTCCGGTTCCGCTGCTGATTTTGCAACATCTGGAAACAAGATTCAGATGCCAAAGATGATTCATGTAAACAAGAGTGCTGATAAGGTAACACTTGCAAACTACGTTGACGGTTCTGTAAAGGTTGCTCAGTATTTTGGAGATGGTTCCATTGGTAAGACTTATACAGTATCTGAAACTGCAGATGCAGAGCATTTTGCTATTACCACTGGTGGAGAATTAACTCTTCCAAAAGATGATAATGCTGATATGTACTTTATTAAATATACTCGTGAAGTAGATTCTGGTTCTCTTATTAAGAACAGGGCGGACAAATTCCCATCTTCTGTAAGAGTTCTTATTAAGGCTACATACTTCAATCCGTGTCAGAAGAACGATTTAAAGGCAGATTATATTGAGTTCCCGTCTTTCCAGGTATCTCCGGAGACAAGCTTCCCAATTAATGCAGACTCTGCAACAATGGATTTCTCCGGTGACCTTGAAATCGACTATTGCGGTTCCGAGAAAACTCTGTACAACATTTACAGTGCAGACGAAATCGACGAAGACTAATTTGTTCAGCAGGTGCGCCGCTAATAACGGCGTATCTGCATTTTAAAGGAGTAGCATGAACTATTTAAGAAAATGTCAAGTGTGCGGAAGCGAATACAAATATTGTATGTATTGTGCAGAATTCAACCATGAACCGAAGTGGAGAATGCTGTTTGACACAGATAATTGCCGGAAAATTTTTCATGCGGTTAGTGACTATCTTGTAAATGAAATTGATGCTAACGAAGCAAAAAAGATTTTATCAGAATGCGATATTAGTAATCCTAATCGTTTTAATGAAAATGTTAAAAAAGTTATTCAAGAACTTTTCCAGAATGAAAATTCTACCGAAAAAATTGTAGGGAACCCTGCCAAACGTATGAGTTCCAGAAAAAGAGTGTGTAATATATGAGGAATGTAAGTTAGGGATATACGACTTCATATATTATGATTTTGTGTATCCCTATTTTTTACGCCTCAAAGGAGAAACTGGATGAAAGCAATTGATAAGGAATACGCCACATCATTTGTGGACGAATATCAATATTTAAAAAGTTGTGGAATAAGATATACCTTTGTAAAGGTTGACGAAAATGGACAGACTATTTGGAAATATAAAAAAACACCACAGCTATTTGAATCTTTAAAAAATTTTTATGTAAACAACGAATATTACGATTGGTAATAGAGGATTTTAATCTTCTATTTTTTTCAACGAAAGGATAAATATTTATGGATTTTTTACAGAATTATATGATGCCGGTAGTCGTTGGCATTTGTTTATGTGTAGGTTTTGTTTTAAAGAAATGGGTAAAGGACGTAGATAATAAGTATATCCCAACTATTTGTGCTTTACTTGGCGTTGTCATCGCAGCCTGGATCCAGGGATGGATGCTTACTCCGGAGGTTGTGCTGTCTGGTCTCATTTCTGGTTTGGCAAGCACAGGTCTTCATCAGGTATTTAAACAGTATCTTGAAAAGGATTCTGCTACAACGATTACTGAAGATAAGATGGAAAAGAGTGAGTAAGTGCAGAAACGTTCTAAATATCATGTAGATATTTCTGAAAAAGGAAAGGAAAAACGTACATACAAGGGTATTCTTTATGATTCTCTTACTGAAATGCAGTTTGTTAAAGAATTTATTGAACCACGTCTCGAAAGTGGAGAAATAAAATCATATGAGCGTCAGGTAGAATATGTTTTGCAGGATAAATTTAAATATAACGATAAAACAATTCTACCAATTAAGTATCGATCAGACTTTAATGTAGTCTGGGCAGACGATACTTTACAGGTCTTCGACGTGAAGGGAAATCCTGACCAAATGAGTTTATTGAAGCGAAAACTGGTATGGGCAAAATATCCTGAAATCAATCTTACATTTATTTGCCGTAATCTTAAATATGGCGGTTGGATTGAATACGATACGTTAAAAAAACTTCGTAAAGAAGATAAAAAGAAAAAGGAGCAAAAGGATTAATGGAAAAAATTGGAATTAAAGCGTTTGTAGAAAAATACGAAAACTGCGCAACAGAAAAAATAAAGAAAGATTGTTTAAAGGATTATCTTGAAGTAAAAAAATATATTCCTTTTAATTTAAAAGTAGCACTGGCGGAACGTCTTGTAAGTGTTACATGCTTTGAAACTATCGAGAAGAAAGATCTTGATGGAAAATCGATTAGAGAGAAAACCGGTAGAATTAGAAACGATTCTGTTGGAAGAACACTCCTCTTCTATCGCATTGTTGTGGAACAGTATACGAATCTAACTGTAGAGACCGCAGGATTTTATGAGGAATATGATATGCTCAGATCTTCTGGAATTCTCGAATATATTCTTGCATCAATTCCAGAAGATGAACGCGCGGAATTTTCTCGTATCGTCGATATGAAAGTATCTGATACACTCTCCTATTATGATTCCCCACAGAAATTTGTAAGTGATCAGGTGGAACGTTTCGGAACTCTCATCGGAGTAACACTGAATCCATTTCTTGAAAAACTTGCAGACCAGCTTGGAGAACTGGACGAAGAGCATATTGATAAGCTTGCGAAAATCGTGGCTGCCGGTACGAAATTAAAGATTCTAAAGTAATATAAAATTCGAGTTTCAAGTGGAAAATAAAATGGGCGTCGTACCTGGTTTAGCACGAACACCCATTTTACATTTTTCATAATTCTTCCCTCTTGTGCCATTAGTCCTTAAAAAAGGAACAATGGATTTTAAAACCGCTGAATAAACCAAACTTCACATCTAAGTCTTTCATACGGTGGTGTCGTACATAAAGACAAATTGGAAGACCGGTCATCAGCAGTACAATGACGATGAATGTGCGGGTCGTCATATGTAGCTCCTTTCTGACACGAGGGTCGATGGACCTTCAATGGTATGCTATGCGTACATAGTAGCACCATATTCACTCCCGTGATCCCCACGGGTCCAAGTGCATAGGACGGAAGGCTGAACAATATTATTATACACTTAAAATGTCGAAATTTGCAACCTCTCATGCGGTCAAATGTATGAGAGGTATTTTTATATACAAAATCAGGAGGTTATTTATGGCACTTAGTAAAGAAGCGCAAAAAAGATTAAAACAGCTCGGAAAGGTAAAGGCAAATAGTCTGGCAAAAGAAGCCTCACAGAAATTAACAGATTTCACAGAACGGCTTGTGGACTGGTACTACTCCGATCCGATTAAATTCGACTACCGCTGGCATTACAAAAGAACCTATAACCTCTATGGTGGTTATGAAAAATATCTGAAAAATGGTTCTGTTTATTTTGGCGGTGTGAAGATCCCAGGACCAATGGAAAGTTATCCTGGCATTAGTGGAACTCCAATTACACCATGGGGATTTATGAGCACATATATCTACAATCCAGCAGGTACGTGGCATGGTGGTAATTATCATGGTGGATATGGAGAACCGGCAAATTTTTCTTTTTATAACGAGTTACACAAATACCACGATGATCTTAAAGATGAGTATCGAAAAAGATTATCTATTTGAGTGAAAGGACGTGAAAATAAATGGCGAATAATTCAGATATTATTAAAATTGGGTTCGATTATGAATCCGGTTTAGCTGAGTTTATAAAGAATTATAACGGTACTATGGACCAAGTTCAGAAAAGTGCCGATGGAAATAGAATTGAGATTCAGTTTGATGCAGATGACAAAGATATTCTTGCAAAAATTGCTAAATTAAAAAAACTGAAGCTGGACAATTTTACACTTGAATTTTCAAGCAAAGGAATTAAAGAACAGCTAAAAATTTTTGACCAGTTGGAAAAACGTATTCAGGAAATTATAGCACTGAATAAAGGTGTCAGTGAAAATATATTTAATCCAGAGTCTTCAAAAAAAGTTCTTGATCTTTTTGGACAAATCAATGACAGTCTCTCTTCTCTTCGTTCTGTTATTTCTGATGTTGGTGACGGAGAAGAATTTTCCCCTCTGTTAAAAACAATCAAAGAAATTACTACCGCCGTTGACACTCTTAGTAAGTCAGTTTCCAATATCGGTCTTAATGTAAATATTGAGAGCGGCGGGATGGATCAAAAACTCCTCTCTTCTCTTGATGCTAAGAAGCAGTCTTTATTAAGTGCATATAAAACACAGTTTGATGCAATGCGGGCGTTTAAACCGTCTGGTGCGACTGTTGCAATGGCAAATCCGGAAAATCGTAGTCGAATTGCCGCACTCAACAAGCAAATTAACAACTTTGATGGTGGTGCAAGTACAGACAACATAGACCAAAGAATAACTGCTTATAAAGAAATCATTAAGCTGATGAAGGAAGTATCTCAGCTTTCTTACGGAAAAGATATCTATTCTGATATGGATTCTTCTTTTAAGAATGCGGTTAGTTCTGCGACAGGTCAGGTCACAAGAGTCCAGAATGAATTAAAGAAAGCAAGTACAGATGAAACCGGTTTAGAGAACCTGTTTGGATCCCAGGATCTAAGTAAGGTTGTTGAACAACTTAGTCGTATTGCTGATCAGTTCGAGAACATTGCAAAGGCAGCCAGCGAATTTAAGGCAAAGTTTGCTGATGGCATTAAAGTTGAATCTTCGGTACAAGAGATTGAAACCCTTACGAAGAAGGTTAAGGAACTTGAGGAAGAAATCAGTAAATTAAAAACTGGTTCTGAAACGAATATTTCAACGCCAAAAAATACCACTCCTGACACCGCAGGAGCCTCTGCAGATGATTCTAAGGTTTCTATTGAAGGAGAAGCGGACAAGCTAAAAGAAACCGCCCAAAATGCTACTGAAGCCGCAAACGCGAAGCTGAAATTCGTTGATGCAAACAAAAAGGTAAAGGATAGCGCAAAAGATTCTGCCGATGCGATTCAGGGTGAATCAGATTCTTTTAAGAATGTTAATACCGATCCTTATTCTACTTATGTTCAGAACGTTTATAAGGCGTGGCAGCAAGCGGATAAAATCAATGATGCCTTATCGGAAACACAGCAGAAATTTCAAAGCATAGAGAATACATTTGGAAAGTCTGCTACCGGCGGAAGTCGGTTCGAAGAATTATTCCCTGGTGTGACAGCGCAAATAAAAACGCTTGATAATGAATTAACTCAAGGTAATCGTACTTTAAAAAGTTATGCCAGCGCGATAGACAAACTGCTGGTTAAGAATCCAGAGAGTTTTCTTAAAAACTCAGAATCTGAAATTCAGAAAGCTGAAAAAAGTCTCAATGATCTCACGGTTCCATCCAATCTAACTTCTGAATTTTCCAATGTCAAAACTGAAGTTGAAAGTCTGAACGAACAGCTCAGAAATAACAAGATTAGAATTTCTGACTATAAACAGTCTGTAAGCGAAAAAATAAGCGATTTTGGCAGCGCTATTAAAGAACAGAAAACCGCTCTTGAAAAGACACTTTCGGAAATGAACACGCTAATCGGAAAAGTTGATTATAATGTCAAAACCGGTAAGCCGGTAGATGGTATGCGTTCTTCTGATTATTCTACAATGATGGACAAATACAAAGCAGAATTAGAGAAACTTCGTACCCTTCAGGCGACAGTAAGCAAACAGGATTATGTTTCTGCCGCACAGTTAAAACAGTTTGATGATCTCAAGAAGAAGCTTAAAGATTCCGAAACTTCCTTTAAAACACTGTCGGCTGCAGAAAAAGGTTCTGATAGTCTTTCTCGTGCGAAGCTGTATAGCAAAATTGGAGAATATCTTCAGAAGAACTCTGGAATGGCAAAAGAGTTCAAGACGCAATTAAAATCCTTACAGAAACAGTTGGAAAATGATGGACCAAATGCAAACATAAAGAATCTTACTGATCAGTTTATTCGCTTGCAATCTCAGATCCGAGAAGCAGGTCAGGAAGGACGAAGCTTCTTGGACGTTCTTAAGGATAAGGCATTCTATGGTTTTGTCGGTCAGCTCGGTACATATTTTGGTTTCAATGACTTTGTAAGATACATTGGTAAAGGTGTAAACACTGTACGTGAATTAGATACTGCCATGACTGAAATGCGTAAGGTATCTGATGAGTCAGTAACATCTTTAAAGAATTTCCAAAAGGAAAGTTTTAATATTGCGAATGTTGTTGGAACGACTGCTCTTCAAATACAAAATTCCAACGCCGATTGGATGCGATTAGGTCTGGGGATTGAGGACGCAAAAGAGGCTGCGAAGGACGCAAATATTCTTTTAAATGTATCTGAGTTTGATAACATTGAAGATGCAACAAAATCTCTTGTATCTATGTCTCAGGCTTATAAAGACTTGGACAAATTAACCATTGTAGATAAGCTTAACGAGGTGGGTAAACAATTATTGCCCAAACATACAGTAATGTATGGTGTTATTTAAAATATAACATAGAAGATAACTATATCGGTTAAAAGATGGGGACATTTAAGACCGAGGAAAGACTGTAATATTATTAATTCATATATGGGGATATATGAATATGGATAAAATAAGAATAAAAAATAAACGATTATCAAAATACTTATATTCTCTTGGTTTTGATAGAGAATGTAATTTTGATAATAATAAAAAGGAATATTGGATATTTCAAAAGTCAAGTGAATTGGATGAGTCACTTGATTTTTATTATTATATGCGAAAGAAAAATCGAATACAGTGATTTTTATAAGGAGATGTTATTATGACAAAAGAGAACTTTGACAAGCTTGACAAAACAAAAGACATATATTGTGAATGTTGTAAACAATATAAACCAGTTTCTTCATTTATGTATAGAAATATTAAAGCATCTGGACATAATGCAAATAGATGTAAAACGTGCGACTGGTTTTATAGAAACTATAATGGAAATATTCCAATTATTGATAATTTTTCCAGATTGGAAATAATTGAAACAGTAAGATTTATTTTGGAAGACGACAATATTTATATTAATACACTTGCAGCCAATTTAAATAAAGAGATTCCAGATCTTATATCTTTGATTTATAAGTTAAATATAAAAAATATGCCAATAAAAGTCAAATCCAACTGTACTTCCTGCGGAAAAGAAATAGCCAATAATATAAGTGTATATTTGACAAAGAAAAATTTATATTGCTCACAAGAATGCTATTGGAAAGATAAAACAAATCAATTAGAACATGGAGAAAATAGTCCATTTTATAATCGAATAGAAACAACTTGTACAAATTGTGGAAAAGTTATAAAGGTTATTCCATCTGAGTTTAATACAACAAACCATCTTGGAGACAATCACAATTTTTGTTGTATTGAATGTTATTGGCAATATAGATCAAAATATTATATAAACGAAAAAGCTTCAATGTATCAATATAAATTTACAGAAATACAAAAAGAACGTAGCCGTATTGCCATGGTAAATAATTTATATAAATCAGATAGACTTGAAACAAGTATCCAGAAAATCATTGATGATTTATTAATAAAAAATAATATAGAATTTATACGAGAAAAAGCATTTGATTATTATGCAGTAGATAATTATTTACCAGAATATAATGCAATTATTGAAGTAATGGGCGATTATTGGCATACATCACCATTGATATATAACGAAAGCAAATATCAAATTAATGACTTGCAACAAAAGCAACTACATAGAGACAAACAAAAATATTCCTATATAATGAACCATTATAATATCCCTATTTTATATTTATGGGAAACTGACATAAAGAAAAATCCAAGATTATGTATTTCTTTAATAAAACAATATATTAAAAATAATTGTATTCTCCCAAATTATCATTCCTTTAATTGGGAACTGGAAAACGACAATTTGTTATTAAAGGAAAATATTGTAATCCCATATCAAAGTATGAGTGTAAACAAATATAGACATTTAATAAAAAAGAAAGTAGGATAATCCCCATCCATTAAATAATATTACAGAATCCGTAACGACTACAGGAAATATATGGTAACATATATTTTGAAGTTATCCATCCTAATTTTATATATTATTAGGATGTAATATATAGTCTGTTCTCACACAATAATCCCAATAAAAATGAAATGTGAGACATAGCCAGAAATGACTATGCGCCATAAATTATTTTATGGTCAGTAGAGTAAATTCTCGAAAGTAACAGTTTAAGAACAATTATGCGATTTCGACTGATGAGTTAGCGTCTGCTCTTCAAAGATCTTCGGCTACTCTTTCTCTTATGGGTAACACAATCGATGAAGCTGCAGCTCTTGTGACCACAGCGAATGCAACGATTCAGGACGCAGATAGTGTCGCGGCCGGTCTCCGCACGATCTCTCTTAGATTGGTTGGTACATCAGAAGCCGAAGAAGAATTATCTGCAATGAATGAGGAAGTTGATGCTTTTGTAAAAGCAACCAATTCCAAGAAACAACAAATCATTAAAGATTACACCGCAGTTGCATCGAACCAGTACAAAGGGTTTGACATCCTTGATGATAACGGAAATTATAAAAATACCTATGAAATTCTTTTAGGAATTGCAAAAGTATATAAAGAGATCCAAGAGCAAGACAAAAAACTTGGCACAAACCATGCTACGGCTCTCGTAGAAGAGCTGGCCGGTAAGAACCGTTCGAATATCGCATCGGCAATTTTGCAGGATCCCAAACAGCTTGAAGAGGTTCTAAAATCATCCCAGGAAGCAAGCGGATCAGCTCTTGAGGAACTCAATAAACAACTTGAAAGCATTGATGGTAGAGTTCAGAAACTTCAGAATAGGATGCAAGAATTCTGGGCAACTGTAATCGATACCGACACAGTTAAAACTGGAATTTCGTTATTAACAGATCTTGTTTCCGGTGCTACTGCTCTTGTAGATAAACTTGGTACTCTTCCAACAGCCCTTGGTGCTCTTGGAGCCGCATTAAGCGTTAAAAACGTTGGTGGGCGTAAAATGTTTCGTCTCTTGAATATGCCAACAGCATAGATGTTCTATTGGATACAATAGTTTAAACTATGCCAGCCGTGAGATACACGGTGGTAAATAAATAACAGAGACAATAAGCGGGAATGAAGTACAACGGCTGCGTAATGGCAGCGTATCACTACTCTCCTATTGTGGCGACGCAATCAGGATCGTAAAAACGTGACGCTCGACGAATCCGCTGGGATAGATCTCTATGAGATAAGCCCTCACAGTAGCGACAACTCTCACACTGAATTATATGAAACGATGTTCAGTGAATATGCGCTCGGTACTGCTCGTTTTGCCGCGAGTAAAAATAATGGCGGGGGTTCCTGTATACCGTCAGTTTGAAGAAATACAGAAAAATATTATTCGTCCCAATTTACGATGCAATGGCACAAAAGAAAAGGAGACCACCTGATCGGACAGGCAGCCTCCTCGTTTGAGATTAAAAGGAATTGCATAATGTTAAAAGAGTAAATTATTCTTTGTGCTCGGATTTTTTAAAGAATTTTCCAACCAGGTTCAATTTTCCTGCAAGCAGGTCAACATCAAGTCTAAAAGACTCTACACCGGACGAGAAAATTCCATGGACTATATAGAAGCAAAGTACCAATAGTCCTAAAATAATAATCGTTGAGTTCTCCATTTTTCACCTCTCTTTCTGCACGTAGTACATAGAAGGGGATTATTATACGGAGAACCCGTAGATGTGTTTCTAACACAAAGATTTGTCCTTTCTTTTGTATTTATGCCTTTCTTTTCGCGCAATGCGCTCCCACAGACGCTTTTGCCCAGCATATCATCGTGGAACACAAACCGCAATGTGGTCATACAGTTATGGTATGCTTATTGTCATTGTATCATAAATTGGGATGAATTACTACAAAATAGATTATTTTTCGATCTTCATTTTTCGAAGATTTTGAAAAGTATTTAAATTTAGTGTGGACATTTATATTTAAATATGCTATCTTGAAAATATAATAAGTTTCAGGAGGCATAAAATGATTGATATTAACAACAAAACTACGGCCATCTATTCTATACTAAAAGATATCAAAAAAGACAAATATAATTTTGAATTACCGGTTCAGCGTCGTGAAGGAATTTGGAAACCAGCAGAAAAGAGCTTGTTCATTGACTCTATTCTGCGTAACTACCCCATTTATCCAGCATTGATTAATAAACACAGCGATACTGAAAAAATGGATGTAGTAGACTTCAAACAGCGTTTTACTACTCTTCGTGACTTCTGCAATGACAAGTTTAAATTATCGGCGTCTTTAAAACCAATCGATATAAACGGAACAGTTTATGAAATTGCCGGAAAGAAATTTTCTGCACTTGATGACGAGGTAAAGGATGAATTTAATAAGAGACAGCTTTCTCTTTTGATCATGACCGATGCGACACCGGAAGAAATTGCCGACATTTTCTCTCGTATCAATATGGGACATCAGCTTACACCTGGTCAGATGAGATCTGCTTACGAAAGCGATGCAGTTAGAGCTTCTGTGTATGAGATCGCAGATTATGCATTTATTGCCAATTCAGTCGGAAAGGCAAAAATTAAATCCAATGGTGATCGTGATCTTGTTCGCCAGACGCTTATGCTCATTGAAAACGGTAATGGTTTTGAACTCAATTCATTTAGAAAAGACGACATGAAAAAGTTCATTGAGTATTATAACGGCGCTCTTGAATCGGATGAGACGAAGGCATCTGTTATCGAAAGAGCTAATATTCTTAAAAACGTACTCGTCAAATTGAATGAAAGATATCCTGATGGTCTTAAGAGCAATCTTTCCAGTGTTCCAATGATTATTTACGGATTGTATAAAACAATCAAGGATCACAAATCAACAGAGGCATATTTTAACTGGTTAGATACATTCATTGCAGATCTTGTTAATAATGAAGAATATATGCAATATTGCAAAGTTGGTACGGCTGGAAAGGATAACGTTATTGGACGTTATGAATACTTCAGAAACGTATTAAGAAATTTACAGTAAGGGTTTATAAAAGGAGTCGGCAACGGCTCCTTTTCCATATCCACTTCTCTCTTATTTACCAGAAATTACCAGACCAATATTGTCTATAAAATGGTATGATATGGACGAGGAGGTGAGTACATGGGAGAGCTGAATGAAAAGTTTTTTAAAGTGATCTGCGAAGAAGTAGATGTGTTTGGAAAACAAATCTATGAGGATCAGAACTTTGGAACGATTGAAGAAGTTCACAAGTTCGTAAAAGAACGGTTACATAAATACCCAAATGGTAAATGGGAACTATATGTAATTGAAAAGTATTTGATCAAGTGACGTAGCGGCTGCCCTTATGGGCGGTCGTTTTTGTATTTAAAATATATCGTGCTCCGCTGGATCACGGTGCTCGAGCGCTTATGAGATTTATATACGAAAATATGTTCTGGTAGAAATTGTCAATAAATAGGTATATAGTTAAGATATCAATTTATTGGGAGGTTCTATTATGACAGATGAGAAAAATAAAAAAGAGAAAGAAGTAAAAAGACCTCATCTTGAACATTTTACTCGTACTCCATCTGGTGAGCAAGATCCGGATATTAAGAGAATAAAAAAGCCAAAACAAAACGGCGAAAAAGAAAGGAAGTAATGTCCTATAGCAGAGTTACAGTTAATAATTAATAATATACCTTTAGTTCTTCAATATTTTATACCTGGGTACGTTTTTCTTTATATCCTCAGAGCATTTGCGTCTTACAAATCTTCCATAAAATATGATTTAATTATAAGCTGTATCATCAGTTATATTTTTTGGAGTGCTGCCAGATTCTTTAGAGAATTTTTCCATATTTATTATTTTAATGGAATTTCGTCTTTGGGAAAATCTTTCATAATTATTGTCATAGCAATTATATGCGGATGTGTTGTATCTTGGTTGCTTAATTGGCAAAAAACAAGTATCCTATCCGTAAAACTTTTTTCGAGAACGCTTAATGATAGCATTTGGGATGATGTAATTGATTATAAAAACGGATCCATTTTAAAGGTACATCTTAAAGGAAAGCCATATTTTATATTTGGTACTCTTTCACATTTGGAAGAGCATGGAGACGATTCGTGGATATCTATTAATAAATATGCGAAATATAAGGAAGAACCAAGTGGTGAAGAGGACGAATTATTTGGTAATGAAGTTTCTTATAATGCAGAAAAGAATTATCATATTGTAATTCGACTGTCAGACGTGGATCATATCGAAGTATTTAACTTTGGAGATGGAAAAGAACAGGAAGAGAACCCACAATAGGGTTCTCTTTTGCATACTTCTACTCTCCTATTTTAGAATTTACTTCCGCAATTTACACACTTCCACTGTTTACCAAGATCAGATGATGCCAAACCGAACAATCCAGTAGAAAGCCAGCGATGTCCGGCACTAATCTTTTTCGTGTTCGTCGAATGGCAGTATGGACAGGTGATGACCGGTGCGGATGGTGTGGGGTTGAGTGTGTGATTAGCATTGTTAATCGTTTTTTTGTTTCTGTTTTCGATTTCAAAAACTTTTTCTTTCCATTCATCGTTTTGTTTCTTTATAAGTAATTTTTCTTGATCCTTATAATATCTTTTAAGTGTTTTATTGGTCAACTCTCCTTGTTTTACAAGATCTGTTCGGACCAAATCTTTCCAGTCTTTTGTTGGAGTATTTCCATTAAAATACTGAGATGGATCTATTTCTGAGATGCACATTTCCTGATTACAACATATATGCTTGTCATGTTGGTAACCATAAATAACATTGCCGCATTGCTTGCAAAAGAATATTTTTTTCTGAATATTCATATCAACATCCTCCGTTTTTATTATTATACATTATTTTTAAAAATAAAGCAATTACGAACCCTCAAACAGTTCATATAATAGTACGATATTCAAAACAATTCCCTCTTCCGTGGACGAATCACGGAAATCTCTTGTTTTATTTAACAAAGATTTCGATACATTTGTTAGAGATTGGAATAATGTAGGAAAAAAATGGAGTTTTACAAATCCAAGTAGTGGCGAAACTATCACACGTCAGTTTTCAGGAAACACCTTTGATAAAATTGGGACACTTTTCCATTCTAATGACTATAATTCTTTAAATGAGTATAATAAGCTTGTTCAAAGCGGAATAAAACCTACAGAAGCGTATAAAGCTACAATGTTATCATGTAGCGAAGCAGCAAAGAAAAATGCTGTTCAAATTGCTAAAAACGTAGCGGCAGTAAAATCTGGGGTAATACCTACAAACGAAGCATCTGAGGCTAATTCAAAGCTTGTTGGCAATTTTTCAAAAATGTCTATTAGTTCTAAAGCTGCAGAAATAGCAATGCAAGGATTAACCATGGCTGCAAACGCTCTCGCCGTAGCTCTTGTCATGAAAGGGTTGGAAATCGCTATCCAACAAGTCGATAACTACGTCCATCGTCTTGAGAAAGCCAAAGAAGCGGCAGAAGACGCGAAGGAGACATACGATGAGACAGCATCAAAGTTTGAATCCTTAAATGACGAGATGAAAACAACTCAGTCTCGTATGGATGAACTGGAAGCAAAGGACCATCTCACCTTCGTTGAGCAGGAAGAGCTTGATAAGCTGAAAGCCACAAGTGCAGAACTGGAACAGCAGATTGAACTCTATCAGGCACTTAAAAATATGCAGGGTGATACCGCCAGAGATAAGGCAGTGGATTACTTCGGCACCGAGACGAATACAAAGCGGTATGATGGATGGGATTCCAACAGTTCTCTTGCAGATTATTCCACTTCAAAAGAAAATCCTCTGGAACGGACAGAGAAAGATATTGAACAGTATTCTACACTTCTGGCCCGTCAGAAAGAGCTGAATGATGAGATTGCGAAGTATAAAGCGGAACATGTGGACGATGTTTTCATGTCACAGGATTACAATGATAAGACCAGTGAGTTATCGGTCATTGATAAACAGCTTGAGACATTAAAGACCCGTCTGGCAGACAGTGACACTGACTTCATTAAATTCAAATCATCTCTGAACTCTATTACAGATAAAGACATGATTGAACAAGTGGACAAACTTGTAAATGAGATCAATGCCCTTTTCAATGGAGGTTCTTCTGATTCCACCGACCAGTTTGATAAACTCTGGAATGATTCTTCCTTCACCTCTGCAAAGCGTGAACTTAGCAAGATGGCAAGTGCAGGAACACTCACACCGGAAACGCTTGAATCGAACGAGAAGTACAAACAGCTTCTTGACGCAACCGGAAAGACCGCACAGGAAGTAACAGATCATATCTATGCGCTTACAGAAGCAGAACAGCAAGCAGGAAATACAGATATTTCTGCACCATTCACAAAGTCTGAGATGATCTCCGAAATCAACGGCCTCTCAGAAGGCTTTGAAGAACTCGATAAGATCATGTCCTCTATCATTGATAAGGATAAGGCTTTCGACTTCTCTCTTCTCGACGACAAGAAATTTAAAGATAATTTCCAAGATTATACAACAGAGTATAATAATTTCATCAACACAGTTACTAAGAACCCAAAGGACATTAAGGCTTGCCAGAGTGCGTTCGATGATCTCGCAACAGCCTATATTTACAACTCTAATGTAATGAAAGGCCTGAGCGAGGACACGGCTGATGTTGCGGCTCAGTATTTGAAACTCATGGGCGTTTCCAACTCTGCTGAGGTCATCGCAGCGGGACTTGCCAAGGAACATGTTGATGCAGCCTTAGCTTCGAAAGATCTCAGTAACGCAACCTACGAAGAAATCGAAGCTCTTGCGAATGAAACAGAAGCGACCGATGCGGGTCAAAGGGCGTTTAAGATCTATGCAGCACAGAAACTGTTAGCTCAGGACGGATTCGATGTTTCCGGTGATATTACTGCTCTCGCTAATATCGTAAATTCATTGGGAATTGCTACTACTGCATGGGTAACTTACTATCGTGCAAAACGAGAATTGGATGCAATTAATGCCTCCAGTACGGGGAATTATTATACAGATAGAAATGGCAATTATCTTACTGAGAAAAATGGTAAATATTATCTCGATAGCGGTGCTGAATATAGTGGTCAAAAGATAAACCATATTATCGATGATGGCTATAAGAATCGTTTACAGAACCAAGCGGCTCGCGATAATAAAAAGCTATTTGATGATCTTACAGAACAGGCTAAAGTAACCGTTAAGGAAACTGGGGGAAACAAGACTTCAAATACTGGCGCATCAAACGCTAAGAGTTCTAAGGATTCCGAGAAAGACCCCACCACCTTCGACTGGATGGAGCGAAAGCTTACTATCATCGACAAGCAGACTTCCACTCTCCAGGATAAGATCGACAACCTTGTAGGCTATAAAGCGAAGAACCAAGTAACTGATACGGTTCTTGATCTGTTAGGTGATAAGTTCACTACGTTTGAGAAGATGTCTGCCCGTTACCAGGAACAGCTTGATTCCATCGACTTGCCGGAAGAATGGATTGAGAAGATTCAGAGCGGTGCATATGATATCGACTCTCTTGATTCCGACAAAGATAAGAAGCTCATTAAGAAAATCCAAGACTACCAGACATGGTACGATAAGATTCAGGACTGTAAGGATAAGATAGATGAAACTACAAAATCCATCAAGGAAATGAATCTTTCCAAGCTGGACAACATCATTGATCAGTTCGACCAGACCCGTGATATCCTGTCTCAGATCATTGACACAGAAAAAGATCTGCTTGACCTACGTGAGCAACAGGGTGAGAAAATCAGTGCTAACGATTATATTTCTCTGGCGAATAAACAATATGAAGCTACTAAGCAAAATATTGAAGAGTACAATCGTCTCTCTGCCGAGATGTCCAAACTGAATCTGAAACATGGTTCTGAGGAATGGAAGAAGTATAACGATCAGCTCCAAGATCTGAAGAATAACATGATCGCAGCCGCTGATGCAGTTGAATCTTATAAGGATGCGATGACAGAACTTGTCTACAAAGATCTGGATGATTATAAGAGTAAACTGGATTCTTTGAACGGTACAATCAGCACGATGAGTGGTTTGATCGGTGACACGAACCTTGTGGATGATAATGGCGAACTTACTGATCGTGGACTCGCACAGTTAGCATTATACGCACAGCAGTTATCCAATGCAAAGCACGAAGCGGCTGAGTATGATAATGCGATTCAGTCTCTAAATGATGCACTCCGCACAGGACTTATCACACAGGATGAGTATAACTCCATGCTCTATGAGTACAAGTCTGTACAGGAGTCTGCTGTTTCTTCTGTGAAGGATGCAAGAGATTCTATTCTGTCGCTTGTGAAAGATGGGATCCAAGCAGAAATTGATGCGAAGAAGGAACTGATTGATCAGACCAAGGCAGAACTTGAAGCCGAACAGGATCTTCATGATTACCAGGAATCTATTGCGGATCAGCAGAAAAACATTACAAATCTCCAAAGACAGATCGCAACTTTGTCTGATTCTACAGAGCGTAAGGATATTGCACAGAAACTTAAGCTTCAGTCGGATCTCGCAGAAGCACAGAAGAAGCTTTACGACACCCAGTACGATCATGAACTGGATGAACGCAAGAAAGCTCTGGATGATGAGTATAATACATTTGAAGAATCCAAGCAGAAAGAGATGGAAGAACTTGAAACCGATCTGGACAAACAGGAAGCTGCTATCAGCAAATATCTGGATAAGGTTAAAAAAGACCACTCTACTGCTTATGATGTTCTGAAACAATACGGAGAGAATTATAATCTGACGGCAACTGATGATTTAACAGAACCGTGGGAGTCTGCAAGTTCAGCAGCCGATACCTGTTCTGATGCAATTGGAAATGTGACCGCAAATATTCAGTATCAGATTAACAGTCTTGATTTCAGTTCTTTATATGAGCTTGTCAACCTGTTGAATACGATTAAGGGACTCGGCTATGGTGACGGTGATGCTACCAATTCCCAGTGGGAAGATATTTCCGGAACTGGCACATGGCATAAGAGTACCGCGAGTGGACGTTGGTGGTATGGGGCAGATGAAGACAACTATGCTTCTGATGGAATCTATACGATTGACGGAAAACAGTACGGCTTCAACGGCAAGGGACAGATGGTAACCGGTTGGAGAAATGATATTGGCGATGATAATGTTTGGAGATACTTTGGATCTGATGGTTCAATGGCACGTTCCGCATGGAAGAAATCCAAAGACGGAACATGGTACTACCTCGATCATAACGGTGACATGGCTACCGATATGGCTGTCAAAGCTAAGGACGGTAACGGTTACTATTATGTAGATAACGACGGTAAATGGGACGGTACTACTCTTTCCAGTGAAGATGTAAATCGTCTCAAGTACAAGATTGGCTACAAGAATGGCACGAATAATGCGACCCGTGGATATCATCCGGTATTCGAAGATGGCTCAGAAATCATCACACTGAAGGATGGTACGGTTCTGTATCCATTTAAAGGTGGTGAAACTGTTCTGGATCATGAGAAGACGGAGAAATTTATGAACTCGCTCAAAACTACGATGCCGAGATTCACGGACGGATTTAAGAACTCCACATTGGATAATGTCAAGGTAAAAGATGTCGTTCAGACGATCAACATTCAGATGCCGATTGGCGGAGTGCTTGATGAAGCGGCAGCAAGAGTTCTGAGTAAGGAATTTATTCCGATGGTAAATAAGAATATTCGCAAGATTACTGATGCTGTCGGAAACGAAGTACATTATCGGAACAAAGGAAGATGATAATTAAGGGCGGTTCCACGCCGCCCTTTTTCATAGCATTTATATATGGAGGATTTTATTTATGATGTTTGAAAATGATAGAACACAGGATCTCTGGTTTAAAGATAAAGAAAAGGCATCTCGACTTAAAAATGAAATTATCACTCTTTTGAAGAATGAGCATATTTCTATTTCTGAGGCACGATACCTTTTTCGTGTAATTATTTGCACTTTAGAAGATACACAAATGTAATTATCGATCTATAATTTCTTTACATTCTAATGAATTATAAAATGCTTTGTATACCTCGTTGGCAAAATCTGTACGCTTATATATATCTTGGAATGTACTACGAAGGGCATTTTCTTGTCGAAGATATTCCATTGTTAAATCATAAGCCACCTGTTTTCGTGTAATTTCAGAATCGAACATAATAAATACCTCCAAACGAATTTTTATAATACAATATTAACACAAATTATCAAATATTCAAGGGGAAAAGGAATGAGTTACTGCTTTCGTTTTATAAAAGAGAAACACGAAAGAAAGACGAACCTGATTTATAGGTTCGTCTTTTCTTATATCAGGGAAAATGATTTGTTACGACATAATTATAATTTCACAGAATTAAACCTGTAAATGCAAAACAGGTGTACATGAAAATATTTTTAGAAAGGAGGAAGCTATGTTTGAAAAATTTGTATATGACGGGACAATGTGTAGTGAGTATGGAATTATATGTGCGTATTTTGGGAAGGAAGGCTTAACCACTCCGGAAGCACAAAAAACCGAATTAAAAACAGAACAGGCACTTCGCGGGAACACATTCAACATTATCTCTCAGGATTATTCTGAACCATTATCTTATACAATGCAAATCGTAAATAAGGACTTCTCTCCTATTACTTCTATTCAAGAACGAGCTTTAAAAAAATGGCTTTGCCAAAGAGGAAAATATAATTGGTTTTGTATCCTTGATGAGCGCTATGCGGATACATGGTTCCACGCAAATATAAACAATCCTAAAATGGAATATTTTTATGGCAGTTATGGCATGGAGCTTACGATCAACACTGATGCTCCATATGCTTATTCTGACCCAAGAACTGTGACCATAAGTTTTAAAGCTGGTGAAATTCTTGAATCGCTTTATGTGGATAATGATGAAGAAATGCCAATTTATCCGATTTTAACAATTACTCCTGCAAGTGCCGGAACTATTACATTGAAGAATCTTTCTTTGCCGGAAAAAGATAATACTTTGATTATTAAAAATTGTATCGCCGGAGAAGTGATCGCTTTAGACTGCAATATGCCGTTGGCAATCTCATCAAATCAAAACCATAATATTTACAATGATTTCAATCTCTGGTGGCCATATCTTATTGATGGTTACAATCGTATAACCGTAGATAAAGATTGCGTTGTGAAGTTGGAATACCGTGAATATAGGAAGGTGGGGATTGTCTGATGGGAACCTTTTCATACAATTACTACAAAAATTTAAAAAATCCAGAAATGTATTTGGCTTACCCCGATAAGCGTATTATTGGAACTTTGCAAGCATATGATCGCCAAACAGATATTATGGCAAACGATATTAACAAATTGACATTTACAATTTATAGTCGTTTTAACAATGAAAATACACCATTTTATAATGATATAGAATTAGGAAAATATATACTTTTTGTAGGTGTTAATTGGTTTAGAATTGACGATATTACAATAGAAAATCAAGACGCAGATAATGAGTATAAAGAAATTACTGCCTCGTCTCTCGAAACTGAATTAGATCAAACCACTCTCACTTCTTTTGGATCTATGGGGTCAGACAATGATGAACAAGGTGGACTCGATCGTTATTGCTTATACAGTATTGGCGATCAGGAACATTCTATTTTACATATCTTCCTTCAAACAAATCCAGGATGGTCAATTAGATATGTTGATCCAAATATCTCAACTGAATATCGGAACTTTCAAGAAGATAGTGTCGCCAGTCGTACTTTTTTAACGGATAAAGTATCCGACGTTTACGAATGTATTTTTATATTCGATAGTTTTGATAAAAGCATTTCAGCGTATAAGCTTGAAAATCTTGGAAAAGATACAGGAATCACTCTACAGTATCGAAATCTTATTAAATCCATTAAAAAGGATTCTTCTGAAGATGATGTTAAAACTGTATTAACTGTTTGTGGCGGAAATGACGACAGAACAAATACTACGCTTGGCATTATTGAAGTAAATATTGGTGGTAGCAATCAGATTTACGATTTCAGTTATTACTATCATATGATGTCAGATGAGCTAAAAAACGCACTTATTGCATATAAGAAAAAATGTGCAGATAACGAAGACGCTTACCAACAAAAGCTATTCAACCTAGAGGTAAAATACGAAGAACTTGGGACATTGCAAAACCATGTTCCTGATGATCATGACACTACCGATTGGACGCAATATGGTTTGGCAGAATTAAATGAAAAAGAAGCCATTTACAAGACAAATATGAAGCTTTATATGAATGATTCTGATCAATCATTATATTCCAAAAATCAAAAACTTCATGCTGCAGTCGAGGCAGAAATCGGCGTTCGTAAATCACAGATCATGGCTAAAGAAAACGAGATTAATGAATATATAAAAACCATTAATGCACTAATTGTAAATCTCCGTGATTTTATTGGGGACAGCTTATATCAGCAACTTGGTCCATTTATTCGTGAAGATACTCTAACGGATGACTCATTCATTGTGACCAATGCAATGTCTGATGCAGAAGTGCTTGAAATGCAGAAAGCACTACTCTCTCACGCTTATGAAGAATTGGCAAAAGTTTCATCTCCGCAATATACACTTGATGTCGATCTTGTAAATTTCACAGTAAACTATGATTATAAGGCATTCACCGATCAACTCAAAATGTTCAATATTGTTCATATTTCTATGGATGACCCTAATGAAGTTATGGACGTGCGATTACTTAAGCTTCACATCAACTGGGACGATCCATCTGATTTTAGTGCGACTTTCAGTAATAAAATCAATCTAAAAGAAACATGGAGTGAATATGCCGAAATCAGAAAGCAAGCAGAAGACGCTTCTACAAAAGTAGACTTCTCTGTTGGCGCTTGGAACAAGGCTTCTGCCACATCTGTGACTATGGACAAATATATGAATAGTGTTCTGGATGCTGCAAAACAGCAAATTGTTTCAAATGAGAATAATGAGATTGTCATTGATCAAACCGGTATTCTTGCAAAGAAATGGTTACCGGAAAAAAAATCTTACGATCCAGCACAGCTCTGGATCACAAATAACTGTATTGGTATTACGACCGATAATTGGGAAACGGTTGGAATGGCACTGGGGTACGTAAAAGTCGGAAATGACTACTTTTATGGAGTGGTTGCGGATAAAATTTTTGGTCGAATTCTCATGTCAAAGGGTCTTTATGTGGAGAACGCCTCCGGTACTTATACAATTAACGATTCAGGCCTTACTGCTCAGAACGGTTCTTATAAAGTTGGAATCAACCCAAATACCCCATCGGATATTTTTACAATTTCCATTGACAATAAAAAGCTTCTCTACGTTGATGCTGACAATAAAAAACTCAAATTTGAGGGAGATATCGAAAGTAAATCTGGTCATATCGCAAGTTATGTAATATCAGAGAATGACCTGACTTCCGGTAAAGTTGGCATGAGTTCTAATACTACTGCCGGAGCTATTTCTTTCTGGGCTGGAAGCGCGGATAGAAATAACGCAGCATTCAGAGTTGATAATAATGGTAAACTTGTTTGTTCAAATGCGGTGATTACTGGTGGAAGTCTAAAGGTCGGAGATAATTTTTCAGTAACATCTGATGGCAAATTAAAAGCTGCTGGCGCAGATGTATCTGGAAAAATTACTGCCTCTTCTGGCAAGATTGCAGGATGGACGATTAATGGGAATAAACTGGTTGGGACATCAGGAAATTCATATATTGAAGGTGGACGTATTGATATCGGGGACAGCTTTTTCAGCGTTGACTCTGATACTATTAGTCTTGGAGATTTCAAAGTAAATTATACAACTCGTGGTCTATTACAAAGCTATGATGAAGTTACCGGAATGTCTACTGGAGATCTGAATCATGGAGAGTGGTTACTTTGGGCCGGTTGGGAGTTTGGCGGACTAAAAGACCTTCCTCTTTTTGGAGTAAACACAGGACAAGTTCACTGCAACTGTGATCTGTATATAAAAGGACAAAAAGTTGATCTAAGTGCTATTAGCGGTGCTTCTAAACCTGGATCATGGCAGCATGGATGGAAACGAAACGATGATAACATAGCTTATGATTGGATTCAGGTTACTCCTTCGCGATTTCCTGGCGATGGGAAACAAGGGGTCTATGATGACCGATATTATAAGGCAAAATATGTTTGGTGGAATGTAAATATTCATTACAGTGACGGGTCAGACTTAGGACCAGATGCATAGGAGAAAAATGGAATATATTACCTTTAGCACAGAAAACATAGAAAAAATAGAGTTTTTGCTGAACAGGATTGATGGGAAATACAATTCAAATATTGTTAAAGAATTATATGAAATTCTTGATTCTGGTGAGCGTTCAAAAGAGTTTGAAGACGGAATTATTTCCTTCAGAAAGGGCGCAAACCCATCTGAACAATCTGCACAGCTTAAGGAGGAAAAGGGATTGAAAACATCACTAAGTAAAGTTGTTGGAGCTTATTACATTCTTGATAAGTTAAATAATGATCCAACATTATCATTTAAAATACACTATTGGTGTATGCGAAACAATCAGGTATTTCATGATTCTGTGTCTTTTTTTCAAGAGGAAAGAAATAAGTTATATAAAGAATACGCAAAGCCTAACGAGGATATTTTTATAAAATCTAAAGACAATCCCGATATGGTCGTTTTTAACATCAAGGACGATAGTCTTACACAGGAATTTGTAGATAAATTTAACGAGCTTCAGAATATGGAATGTGACATTGAGCCGTATAAAATCGATGCTGAATATTTATTCTCTCAGCCAACATTTAATGTAAGTGGACAGGATATTTTTCAGATTGATTTTTTAATCGACGATTCAACACTCAAATAATATGACAGTAAGAAGGGTTTCTACTACCCTTCTTTTTTATTGCAAAGAAAGGAGGGAATTAAGTGGAACTAATAAATGATTTTACGATTGATGTCGGAAAACAGCAGTCATTTAAATATCTATGGGCAAAACAATATGACCATAATGCCCGAAGGTATCGTCTTGTGATCACGAATCAAAATGTACCTCTTGCACTTACGGGCAAGGAATATATTGTTCTTTCTCTTGAAGATAGTGGCGGAAACAACTATTCCAATACTTCTTGTCCATTTGGAGACGATGGGTATCCATATATCACATTCACTGATTCAATGCTCTCTCGTGAGGGAGATATCAAATGTGAGATACGTGTATATGACCAAAAAGGCGATTCAATTGCAACAACTTTTACTTTCAATATGGAAGTATCTCGAAGTCTTTTAAGCCAAAGTCGTATGGTTGAATCAAGTGAATTTAACATTCTCAACAATCTAATTTCTCAGGCAATTCAGGTCACGGCACTCTTGGAAGATTTCAAGGAAAATAAGGCTGAAATTGAAAAGCTGATTGCTCAGATAAATGCTGATATCACGTCTTACCGTTCAGATTATAATTCTCTATCTCAACAGACACGAGAACTGATCGATCAGGTACAGACATTCCTGACAACGGTACAACAGTCTGAAAATGATCGTGTTGCGGCTGAGAATGCCCGCGTACAGGCAGAACAATTACGGCAGTCTGGTTACGAGTCCAAAGTTGCCGACGTTGAGCAGCGTACAGCGACGGCTATCGCGGATGTTAAATCTCAAACTGCTACTGCTATTTCGGATATGCAGACCGCTTATGATCAAAAAACGCAAGACGTTGAAACGAGGGTTTCAGACGCCATTTCTGACGCCACAGAAGCCACAGGACGGGCAAATGCGGCTACTGAAAGCGCAAATTCTGCAACAGATAGCGCAAAAGCGGCTACAGAGGTTGCTACGACCAGTGCTGTCAGTGCAAATTCTGCCAGGGACGCATGTCTGGCTGCAATTGAAACACTAAAATACACAATGGTTGATCTGGACGGCGGGGAACCGGACAGTGATGCCAGCTTATATGTAAATGACTACAATGGCGGGGAGCCGTAATCCTCGTCTTTTTATATGAAAGGAGACAATCATGGATTTTGCAAAAATCAGACCCAGAGGCGGTACAAAAGCACAATGGGAAAAGTCAAATCCGGTTCTCACAAAGCGTGAAATCGGTGTTCAATGGGAGACGGCGATTGGTGTTGGCGAAGTCGTTATAAAATTTGGTGACGGAGTAACCAACTGGATTAATCTTCCGGAAGCAGTTAAGAGTGATATTACAAAGAAGATTATTGCTGCTCTTGCGGTTGTGCCAGATGACGATCCGGATCTTGTTGGCGGTGATTCTCTCGATACATTGTTTGGAAAAATTGCAAAGAAATTTAAATATCTTAAAGATAATAAACTGGACAAGTCTGCTCGTTATGATGGCACAGATTCTACTTCCACAGAACTCGTTCCGACAGCTAATGCACTTAGAGGGGTTAATGCAAAAGCAGATAAGAATGCGTCCGATATCACGACCACAAATAACAATTTGAGTAATGCTGGGATCCCAACTGTAAAAAAGATTACAGATTTATATGCCATAAAAAAATCGGGATTTTATTG
>ERZ772897.1121-NODE-1121-length-29650-cov-5.688393_pt1 | contig 29650 bp, 33 predicted proteins | sample MGYA00512125_ERZ772897 | MGnify/ENA primary metagenome ERZ772897 (study PRJEB29015, sample SAMEA2737660) | human gut metagenome | biome: human gut; feature: human-associated habitat; material: faeces | place: China | collected 2012 ... | reverse complement strand
TCGCGCTGGACTTTCTGCTGGTGGTGCTCGCGGCGCCACTGGCCGACGGCCCGGCGCTCGCGCGCGTCGAGCGTCGCGAGGTTGACCTTCTCGCGCCAGTCCTCAGACTCCTTCTTGAGGCGGTCCATGTCGGGTGAGGGGCGCACGAAGTCGACCTTCATGTCGTCGGAGAGGTGGACGGATACGGAGGGCTGATTGACGGTGAGCTCGCGTATCGTCGTCGACTTGAAGTCGCGCGTTAGGACGTCCCAGACGTTGACGCGGAAGTCGCCGCTCGGGATCTCGAGGATGGGATTGCCCTCGCGGTCCTTCCACTCGAGGCCTGTGAAGTAGACGTGGCCCGTGATGTCGGAGATCAGCCGCTCGACCGTGATCGTGCCGCGCAGCATGTCCTGGTTTGCCATCGCGTAGTTGAAGATCTGCGCTGCGCCGCGGCTGATGATCTCGAGTGCGAGGAGGATGAGGAGGCAGACGACGAGCAGAGCGAGCCCCAGGCGCTTCAGGCATTTCTTGCCGAACGCGCGTCGCCCCTCACTGCAGGACGGCAGATGAAACCATGACATGGGCGCCCCCTCCTTTCTGTTCTGTTCTCTTGCATTTTTTCATCTTTTTATTGTATCATGGACGCATCGCTTTTAGAAGACAGGAGCAGAAAAGCGCGGAGAATCTGTGAAAATTTTCTGCTGATGAGATACTTTCTCGCCGTAATGTGATATGATATAGATAACAGAAAGGAAGATGTTTGGATGCGATTTCGACAAGTGAGAAAGATGGCGGTGTGCCTTGGTGTGTCCGGTGCCATCCTGGCGGGCGGCGTGACGATGCAGCCTGTCTCGGCGTCACCCGTGCCTCTGCGCGGTGTCATCGAGGGCTTCTACGGCACGCCGTGGCAGCAGGAAGAGCGGCTCGACATTCTCGCGTTCTGCCGGGCTGAGGGCTTCAACGCCTATCTCTACGCGCCGAAGGATGACCCATACCACCGCGAGAAATGGCGCGAACCTTACCCGGAGGACAAACTCCGGGAACTCGGCGCGCTCGTGAAGGCGGCCAAGGCGCAGGACGTGCGCTTCATCTTTGCCGTCTCGCCGGGGCTCGATGTCTCGCTGCACGGTTACAAGGGCTATGCCGACCGCCAGAAGATGCTCGCGAAATTCGAGACGCTCTACGCGCTCGGTGTGCGCGACTTCGCCATCTTCTTTGATGACATCAAGGACAAGGACGGCGCAGGCCAGGCGGCCTTTTTGAGCGACGTCTCGCGCGAGCTGCGGCGGCGCCACGCGGACATCGGCGCCTTCCTGACGGTGCCGACGGAGGACTTCTACGCAGACATGCAGGAAGGCGGCGCGCGCAAGCCCTACACGGATGCGTTCGCCGAGGGGCTTTCGCACGACATCCTGGTGCTCTACACGGGTGACGGCGTGGCGAAGGGGCCGCTGACGGATGAGGCGCTCGCGAAAGCTGATGCGCTCTACGGGCGGGCGCTTGGCCTCTGGTGGAATTACCCCGTCAACGACTACATGGAGGCGAAGCTCGCGCTCGGCCCTGTAGATCCCCTGCCGAAGGGGAATCTGCCCGCCATCTTCTTCAACCCGATGAAGGTCGAGGCCCTGTCGAAAATCGCCTTGGCGACGGGGGCTGACTACGCCGAAGACCCCGAGCACTACGATCCCGAGAAGTCGTGGCAGGAGGCCATCAAGCGCCAGTACGGGCCGCTCGCAAACGACATGGCGCTCTTTGCCGTGGGCTCGCGCCACCTCGAGAATGACTGGGCATCAATTGGCCTCGCGGATGACCCGGATTTTGCCGCAACGGCTGAGCGCCTGCTGGAGAGCTGGCCGGATGGGGCAGGGGCCAAGGAAGCGCATGCGGCGCTTCTCGCCATGGCCGACGCGCGCGCCAAGGCTGCAGGGCGCCTCTTGAAGGAGCTGCCGCCCGAGCAGCTCAAGGCGTGCCGGCCGCAGCTTGAGCAGACGGTTCGCCTGGCTTCGGCCAGCAGGACGGCTCTCATGCTCCTTCAGGTACAGCAGGCCGTCGCGAAAGATGGCGGCCGGCACGAAAGAAGCCTCCGCGACAAGCTACAGCGAGAGCTTACGGCCATCAATCAGCATGAAGCAGAGGCAGAGGTCAGCGAGAAGGCGATGGGCGCCTTCGTCCGGAATGTGGCCAGGAGGCGTTAGAGCGCGCTGAGCGCTCTGGACGCGCCGAGGCCCAGGAACGTCGTGAGGAAGCACAGGCCGAGATTGGCGGCGATGTTCATGGCGGCGTAGAAGAGGCTGCCGCCCTCGATGAGCGTGACCGTCTCGAGGCTGAACGATGAGAAGGTCGTGAAGCCGCCGAGGAAGCCGACGGTCAGGAGAAGCTTTGCAGGACCGGCGGCGACGAAGCCATGCCGCTCTGTAAGGAGGAGCAGCGCGCCCATGATGAGCCCCATGAGGAAACTGCCGACCGTATTGACCGTGAGCGTTCCGAACGGAAACACCGTCCCGAACCGCGCGCCGACCTGCGTCGTCACGAGATAGCGGCAAACGGCGCCGAGGCCGCCGCCGAGGAAGACGAGAGCGATCGGGGGCAAGGGAATCCTTCCTTTCTGAGATATCTGAAAAACATCCGTGCGGCAAGGCGCCTCAGTGCCGCCTGCCGAAAAAGAGCGTTACGAAGAAGACGCCCGCCGCGACGACGACGATCGTCGCTCCCGCCGCCATGTTGCAGTAGTAGGCGAGCAGCAGACCGACGATGCCCGAAAAGAGCGCCGTGCAGACGGAGATGAGATGGTACTGCTTGACATCCTGCGCGACGTTGCGCGCGGCGGCCGCAGGGAGGACGAGCAGCGCGTTGATGATGAGGATGCCGACCCACTGGATGCTGATCGAGACGACGACGGCGAGCAGCGCGGCGAACGCGCTCTCCACCCAGAACGCGCGGATACCGCGGCTGCGCGCGAACGACGCGTTGACAGAGAGCACGAGCAGACGGTTGAACAGCACGCCCCAGGCAGCGAAGACGAGCAGGAAGATGACGGCGAGCGCCGAGAGGTCCTCCGGTGTCACGCTGAGGATGTCGCCGATGAGATACGTCGAGAACTTGTTGAAGCCACCGCCGTAGCTCATGAGCATGAGACCGAGCGCGATGGCGGTCGAGGAGAAGACGCCGATGATCGTATCCGTCGACGCCGTGCTCTTGTTCTTGACGTACGTGATGAAGACAGCGAACACCACGGAGAAGATCACGAGCGAGACGAGCGGCGAGACGGCGCCGAGCAACACACCGATCGCGATGCCCGTGAAGGCGCCGTGCCCGAGCGAGTCGGAGAAAAAGGCCATGCGGCTCGCGACGACCATCGTGCTGAGGAGGCCGAAGAGCGGCGTCACGAGCAGGATCGCGAGGAACGCATTCTGCATGAAATGATGGGCTGCCCACTCGAAGGGGAAGAGCTGCGGCAGGAGCCCTGCGATCTCTGTCATGCGTCTCCCTCCTCTCTCCGCGCGGCCGCGGCGCGCGGGATCTCTGCGGCCGCCTCGTCCGCCGTCTCGCCCGCGAGCACGCCGAAGATATGCTTCGTGCGGCGGTCGGCGAAGACCTCCGCCGGCGTCCCCGAGCAGATGACGCGCTTGTTGAGCAGCACGACCTGGTCCGCGTGCTTTGCGACCATGTTGAGGTCGTGCGAGATGAGGATGATCGCCATGTCCTCTTTCTCGCGCAGCTCTGCCACAATCTCGTAGAAGAGCTCGAGCCCGTTCTGGTCGACGCCCGAGACCGGCTCGTCGAGCAGCAGGAGATCGGGCATGGGTTCGAGCGCGAGCGCGAGCAGCACGCGCTGCAGCTCACCGCCGGAGAGCGCACCGAGGCGCCGGTCGATGAGGTGCTCCGCGCGCACACGCGCGAGGCCGCGCCGGATGCGCGCGCGCAGCTTCCCCGCGGGAAACAGCCATACGGGGCGGCGCGAGAGGCACGCCATGAAGAGGTCCTCAACACTCGTCGGCGCGCTCACGTCGAAGCGCAGGTACTGCGGCACGTAGCCGATGACGGGGTGCCCCGTGTGCTTGCCCTTCGCATCGACGTAGTGCAGCGTCCCCGTGTGCGGCACCTCGCCGAGGATGGCCTTGAGGAGCGTGCTCTTGCCCGCGCCGTTCGGGCCGATGAGCGCCGTGAGCTGACCGCAGTGGACGTGGAGATGCACGTGTTCGAAGATGGTGAGCCGCCCGATGCGGACGGTGAAGTCATCGATTTTCGTGCAACAGAGTTTCGCGCAGTCCTCGCACGAGGACGCACGGTGATGCAGGATCGTTCGGAACAAGATTTACCTCCTGAGCTGGGAAAACGCACGGCATCCCCAGACGAAACAAAAGAGCGCGTAAGCGAGCAGCACGAGCAGCGACAGAGAGGAGACCGCCGTCCCCGTCCCGAGCCCGCGCAAGAGATAGCTCGTATGCGTGAGCGGCAGGAGCTCGATGAAGATGCGCACGGCAGCCGGCAGCGCGTGCGTCGAGAAGAACGTGCCGCAGAGGAAGGACATCGGCAGCAGGATGTACGTGTTGACCTGCCCCATCTCCTCGTACGTGCTGATCTTCATCGCTGCGAGGAAGCCGATCTCCGCGAAGATGATGCAGTTGAGCACGAGTACGGCGAGAAAGAGCGGCGAAAACGCGATGTGCGCGCCGAAGAGCAGCGCGAGCACGACAATGAGCGCCGACGAGATCAGGCCGCGCAGCACGGCGGCGAGCACCTTGCCGATGACAAACGCGGGCGGCCAGATCGGCGCGATGAGGTACTCCTCGAGGCTCTTGTGGTAGATACGCTCGGCGTGCACAGGCGTGATGCTGTTGAAGCTGATGTTCATGGAATTGAGCGCGAGAATGCCCGGCACGAGGAAATCGAGATAGGTGCCGGATGACACCTGGATGCTCCTGCCGAGTCCCCAGCCGAACGCCACGAGATAGAGCATCGGCGCAACCATGCGTGAGAGGATGAACTTCGTGAGGCGCCGCTTCAGCACCACCCAGTCGCGCCAGAAGACCGTCCAGATATCCATGAGCGCGTTCATGGCGTCACCTTCTTCCCCGTGAGCGCGAGGAACACGTCCTCGAGCGTCGAGAGCCCCATCTTCTCGCAGAAATGCGCGGGCGTGTCGAGGTCGACGAGATGGCCGCCCGCGAGCATCGCCACGCGGTCGCAGAGCGCCTCCGCCTCCTCGATGTAATGCGTCGTGAGGAACACCGTCACGCCCGCCGCCTTCATCTTGCGCACGAGCGACCAGATGCGGCGGCGCACCTGCGGGTCGAGCGCGACCGTCGGCTCATCGAGAAAGAGCACGCGCGGCCGGTGGATGAGCGCACGCACGATGAGCAGGCGGCGCTTCATGCCGCCTGAGAGGCGGCGCACGCCGTCGTTCTGCACCTCGGAGAGATCCACATAGTCGAGCAGCTGCCGGATGCGCGCCTCCCGCGCCGCGCGCCCCATGTGATGCAGCCGCGCGTGAAGCTCAAGGTTCTCCCAGACCGTGAGATCCTGATCGAAATTCACATGCTGCGGCACGACGCCGATGAGCTGCTTGACCGCGCGCGCGTGTGTCGCGGCTTCCTGCCCGTCGTAGAGGATCCGGCCCGAGGTCGGCTCCGTGAGCAGCGTGAGCATGCGGATCGTCGTCGTTTTGCCCGCGCCGTTCGGGCCGAGCAGGCCGAATACCTCCCCATGCCCCACCGAGAGCGAGAGGCTGTCCACCGCCGTTTTCCAGACTATGCGACCCGCCTTATCCTTATGGCGGAAGCGCTTCGTCAGCGCCTCCAGCTCCATCATTGGCTGCATCCCTTTCCTCCTATCGCTGAGATACGTACTCATTCTATCACATCTGGCAAACGAAACAAAGACGGCAGGAGCAGCCAACGCCCTCCTGCCGTCTCTCGCAGCTGCGCGCAAAGGAACGCCTCAGACCTGCTGACGCTTTTCCATGAGCTCCCGCGCTTCTTTGCCCGTTGCGTGTTCGATGTCGAGCACGAGGACGACGAGCGCCTGCTTCAGCTTACCTATTTCATCCTCACGGCTCTTCGCGGAGACATCCTGACAATATTTGTCTGCGAGCAGATCCAACCCGCGGCGCTTTTCTGGATCATCATCCGACTCGATGATGCGCACCCTGCCGAACGCAATAACGCTTCGATAATATGTCGTGAACTCTTCCGGCACAACGTGATCCTGCAAGATAACACAGAACGATGCTTTTTCCTGTCGGCGCAGAGCATCGAGCTTGTGCCCGCTCTTCGCCGCATGAAAATACAGCTTTCCCTCCGACCATGCAAACGACAGCGGCACACCGTAAGGATAGCCATCATCGCCAGCTACCGAAAGCACGCCCGAAGTCGCCTGCTGCAGAACGCGCACGCATTCCTCCTGCGAAAGCGCCTGACGTTTTCGTCTCATTTCACGAAACACCATGTCCTACTCCTTTCCACTTCTGACCCCTTTCACAGTTTCATCATTCTCTGTTGCTTTGGCAGATTCCTGCTTTCGTCAGCAGTGTCGCCATACACCTACATAACGTGCACCTTCCGCCTCGGCCAACATCCATCGGCCAATCAAGGCAAAAAGCCATTCCTATGGCGGAAAGGTTCCACAGAAACTGCTCACACTACCCAAAAAGGCCCGACGGCAGCTTTTCCCCTTGCTGCCGCCGAGCCCTCTTCTCAGCAGAATAGGTGCCGATCACTGATCATTTTCGAGCGCATCCCACGCGTCGTTCGCACGCTTGACGTAGAGCGCGCGGATCTTTTCGTTCTCACCGATGCCGTGAATATAGGCGTCGACCTTGTAGCCTGCCGCCTCGAGCTGCGACTTATGGCTGTCCGGATCGCTGCCCGCCATATCGTTGTTCGCGTGATCGCCCGCGACCATCATCATCGGCATGAGCGTGACCTTCTTGATGCCGTTCGCCTTGAGCTTCGGCATCACCGTCTCGAGGGACGGCCAGCCTTCGACCGTATAGACGAAGACATTCTTGAGCCCGAGCTCATTGATCTTCGCCTGGATGACGGAGTAATACGCGTTCGACACCTGCGGCGTGCCATGCGCCATGATGAGGATCGCCTCATCCTTCTTCTGCTTCGGGAACTGCGTCTCGAGCGCCTCGATCGTCTCCGTCACATCGTCCGGCTGCTCCTCCTGGCCCTGCCAGTACATAAGCGACGTGCCGAGCGTCATCTTCTTGAACTGATTCTTGTAGTTCTCGTAGACGCCCTTGTCATAGGCGTACTCCATGCCGGGGATGACATCGAGGGAAGCGAGTGCGACGCGCGTGTAGCCGTCGCTCTTGAGCTCTTGGAGCGCCTCCTCCGGCGTCGGATACTTGATGCCCTCGTTCTTCGCGATGCGGTCGATGATGATATGGCTCGTAAACGCCGTGACGACCTTGACACCAGGGTGTGCCGCCTGGATGGCTTTGACCGTTGCATCAATCGTCTTCGCGCGCGTATCCTTGAACGTCGTGCCGAAGCTCATGACGACGATGGCGTCTTTGTTCGCCTCATTCTGAAGCTCGGACGTCTCGTGCTTCAGCACACCGATCTGCGACGCCTCCTTGAGCGCCGGTGTCGCGTCCTTGACCTCCGGATTCAGCGTGTACGCCGCTTCCGTCATCGGCGCCGAGAAACCGACGAGCGCCGAGACCGCGAGAGAAGCCGCTAGCATCTTTTTCCAGTTTTTCACAAGAAATCCCCCTTTGCAGAAGCGCGGACCGTTCGTCCGCATTCCTGAACTCTTTGAGAACTGTTCGATTGCCATTTGTTATTATACTATGCCTAAAAGTAATTAGCAAGCAAAAAGAAGCAACTGCCACGAGGCAGCTGCTTCTTCAGGAATGGCTGTAGGGATTCTGCTTCTCGCTCCCTTCCCGCCGCTGGCGGTTCATCGCCGAGAGCCCCTGGTAGACCGTCGTGAGGTCGATGCCCTCGCCGCGGTTCTCCATGTATTTCTCGAGCTTGCGCTTGACGCGCTGCAAGGCATTGTCGATGGATTTGACGTGACGGTGCAACTCCTCGGCGATCTCCTGATACGATTTTCCGTCAAGGTAGCTCATGAGGACCTTCCACTCGAGGTCGGAGAGGATCTCCTCCATCTTCTTCTCGATGTCGACGAACTCCTCCTGGCTGATGACGAGCTCCTCAGGATCGGACGCCTTGGCACCGGAGAGCACGTCGAGCAGCGTGCGGTCGGACTCCTCGTCGTAGATAGGCTTGTTGAGCGAGACGTAGGAGTTGAGCGGGATGTGCTTCTGCCGCGTCGCCGTCTTGATGGCGGTGATGATCTGGCGCGTGACGCAGAGCTCAGCAAACGCGCGGAACGATGAGAGCTTGTCGTTGCGGAAATCGCGCACGGCCTTGTAGAAGCCGATCATGCCCTCCTGGATGATGTCCTCGCGGTCCGCGCCAATGAGGAAATACGAGCGGGCTTTGGCGCGCACGAAGTTCCGATACTTGTTAATGAGGTAATCGAGCGCCTCGCTGTTCGTATGCTCCTTGATTTCCGTGATAAGCTCTTCATCCGAAAGGCCGGAGAACGCGTTGACTTCTTCCGGACTCATCCCCAGGTTTTCATTTGCTTCTGCTTCCATCGCATAGTCCCCTTATGCACTTTTTCTCAATATTTAACAATGAAAATTATACCGCAAGGGGGGGACTTTCGTCAATCCTTGTCCTTCCGCTTGCGCAGCGCGTCGAGCTTCGCCGCCGTGTCGCTGTCGAGGCGCTCGCTCACGACGTAGCGCGCTTCCGGGAGGTGCACGGCTCCGAGGTAGTCGCGGCGGAGCTCGCGTTTCACGCGCAGGACGTTCTTACGGAATTCTAAGGATGGGATGCGGCAGGCGCCCGCGCCGAGCACGACACTCTCCACGGCGCCGTCGCTCGAGACGACGTAGACCTCGCGCCCCCGGTGCGCCTCCTCGTAGGCGAGACGCTCGATGCGGCTGTCCGCCGTCTCGCCTGCGCCCGTGTAGATGATGCGCGTATGGCGCCCGCGGTGCTCGACGTGCTCCTCGTCCTCCGTGAACATGGCGTCAAAGACGAGCGTGATCTCGTACTTCTCGAACGCGCCGTACTCCGTCAGGAGATGGATGAGCGCATCGCGCGCCTCGGCGAGGTCGCCGCGCAGGCGCTTGAGTTCCGGCCACGCGTTGATGACATTGTAGCCATCGATGAGGTAATGGGACCGCTTCGCCATGGCGCCATCGCTCCTTTCCTGCCCGCTTTACCCCTGTGCCCGCTGACGCTGGCGCAGCGCCTCGTACATGAGGAGAGAGCCGGCGACGGAGGCGTTTAACGAGTTGATGCGGCCGACCATCGGCAGACTCACGATGAAGTCGCACTGCTCCCGCACGAGGCGCGTCATGCCGTGCCCCTCGCTGCCGACGACGAGCACGAGCGCGCCCGTGAGGTCCGCCTCGTCATAGGGCGTGCCGTCCATGTCGGCGCCCGCGACCCAGAAGCCCTTTCCCTTGAGCTCCTTGAGCGTCTGCGTGACGTTGCCGATGCGCGCGACGGGTACGTACTCGATGGCGCCCGCCGAGGTCTTCGCGACCGTCGCATTGAGTGGGACGCTGCGCCGGCGTGGGATGAGAATGCCGTCGACGCCCGTCGCGTCCGCCGTGCGCAGCAACGCGCCGAGGTTGTGCGGGTCCTCGAGCTCGTCGAGCAGCACGAGCAACGGCGCGTGTCCCTTCGCCTCCGCCGCGCGCAGGATGTCGTCGAGCTCCTGGTAGGCGATGGGCGCCGCCTGCGCGAGGACGCCCTGATGGCGCGCGCCGCCCGCACTGCGCTCGATCGCGGCGCGCGTGACGAACTCGACGGGCACGCTGCGCGTGCGCGCGAGCTCGACGAGGGGCGCGATCTGTGCCTCACGGCTGCCCTGGGCGATCATGATCTTGTTGATGCCGCGCCCCGCCCGAAGCGCCTCCATCACGGCGTTGCGGCCGAGCAGGACATCGTCTGGGAGCGGCGCCATTTTCCCCGGCGCCGCTCCGCGCTCTTTTTTCTCTTTCATCTCACGCTTCATCCTTTTCCCGCAGTTTCAGCATCTCCGCGAGATGGCCGCACGTCATCTCGCCCTCGGGGCAGCGCCCCGTGTTGACGCAGCTCGCGCCCGCGTTGAAGAAGAGCGTCGGCGCGACCTTCTTGACCTCCCTGAGCATGAGGTTCGCCATCGCGCGGATCTCCCACTGCGCGCGCAGGCAGCAGCGCAGGTTGAAGAAATGCAGCAGGCTGCGCGCGTTCATCGTCACGAGGATCTTCGTCTCCGTCGCGTTGGCGAGCACATAGCGTGCGTCCTCCTTCGGGATGCCGAGCGCCGTAAGCTTGTCGTAGGCGGCGCGGATGTCCGCGATGATCTCGTCGTAGGCCTCCTTCGCCGCGGGATTGCCCGCGATGGTCGGCGGCGTGATGTACGCGAAGCCGTGCGCCGCGACGTAGCGCTGCGACTGCTGATCGTAGCTCGCGATGCGATGGCGCACGAGCTGATGCGTGAGCACGCGGCTCACGCCCTCGATGCCGAACGTGAACGAGGCGTGCTCGAGCGTCGAGCCGTGGCCGATCTTGACCATCTTGCGCACCATCTTCCGCACGGTCTCCTCGTCGAGGCGCTCCGCGAGCTCCTCCGCGCCGCTCGCGGAGTAGCAGAGCCGCGCCGCCATGGCGACGACGCGCTCCGGCTCCGGCGTGTAATCCAGAAGTTTTACCTTGATCGCCACTCGTTTCATCCTTTCCCCTGCATGTCCTTCGTCTCGTTTCCGCGCGCCTCGCCTGCTGCCTGCCCGTGGATCTCCTGCATCATCGCCTTGCTGATGGCCTGGAACGACGCCTCGGCGATCTCGTAGAGGCGCTCGTCGCGATCCTCGAGGTAGAGGCTACCCAAGAGCGCCTCGAAGCCGGTGCTCGAGTGGTACTCCGCGACGGTGGCGCTGCGCGGCGCATGGCTCTTCGCGTTGCGCCCGCGCCTGTAGATCGCCTGCTCCTCCTCCGTGAGCATCGGCGCGATGGCAAGGTAGGCGCGGTGCTGCCAGACGGCTGAGACCATCTGCGCGGCAAACGCGTGGAGCGCCTGCACCTTCGCCTGCTCATAGGAGAGCAGGCGCGTGCGCACGAAGAGGTGAAAGTACGCGTCGCCGACATAGGCGAGCACGAGCGGGCTGAGCTGACGGACGTCGACGGACGCGTAGCGCTGCCGCGCGCCGCCCGCACCATCCGGCTCGAACATCATCGCGACGAGGCGCTGGAAGTGTTCGAATCTCATATGCGTTTCCACCTCACGCCATTCGGCGTGTCCTCGAGCGCGACGCCCGCCTCCTTGAGGTCATCGCGGATCTTGTCGGCGAGCGCCCAGTTCTTGTTCTGGCGCGCCTCCTGACGGATGGCGACGATGAGCGCCATGAGCTTCTCCGTGAGCCCGTCATCGCCGGCGATCTGCTGCTCGAAGATGCCGAGGATCGACGCCATGTACGCCCAGACTTTCTGCACGGCGGCGAAGTTCTTCCCGTCGAATGGCTTGCCGCCCGTCATGACTTCCTGATAGTAGATGTTGATGTCCTTGGAAAGTGCGAACATCTGGCTGATGGCGAGCGCCGTGTTGAAGTCGTCCTCCATCGCCGCATCGAAGTCCTTCTTGAGCGCTGCGGCGCGCTTGATGAGCTCCGCCGCCGTCGTCTCGTCCGTGGGGTCCGCCTTGTCGACGAGCTCGTGGATGTACTCGTCAGTATTCGCGAGGCGACCGTAGCTCGTCTGCGCTTCCTTGAGGCGGTCGTCGCTGAAGTCGAGCGGGCTCCGGTAGTGCGTCTCTAGGATGAAGAAGCGCACGACCTCGCCGGGGTACTGCTTGAGGATGTCCTCGACCGTGAAGAAATTGTTCTTCGACTTCGACATCTTCTCGTTGTGGATCGTGATGAAGCCGTTGTGCAGCCAGTACTGCGCAAAGCTGTGGTCATCGCCGAGGCACGCCTGGCTCTGCGCGATCTCGTTCTCGTGGTGCGGGAAGATGAGGTCGCTGCCGCCGCCGTGGAAATCAAACTTCTTCCCAAGGTATTTCAGCGACATCGTCGAGCACTCGATGTGCCAGCCGGGACGTCCCTTGCCCCAGGGGCTGTCCCAGGACGGCTCGCCCGGCTTCGCCGCCTTCCAGAGCGCGAAGTCCATCGGGTGATGCTTGCGCTCGTCGACCTCGATGCGCGCGCCCGCCTGCATGTCCTCGAGCTTCCTGCCGCTGAGCTTGCCGTAGCCGTGGAACTTCTCGACGCTGTAGAAGACGTCGCCGTTGTCGAGCGCGTAGGCGTAGCCCTTGTCGATAAGCGTCTCGATCATCTTGATGATGTCCGCCATCGTCTCGCTCACGCGCGGGTAGCGGTCGGCGCGATGTACATTGAGTGCGTCCATGGAGTGGAAGTACACCTTGATGTTGCGGTCCGCGACGTCTTTCCACGTCGTGTGCTCCGCGTTCGCCGTGCGGATGATCTTGTCGTCGACGTCGGTGAAGTTCTGGATGTAGTGCACCGCCACGCCCTTGGCGGCGAAGAACCGGCGGATGACGTCCCACGTCACGAACGGGCGCGCGTTGCCGATGTGCGGGGCGTTGTACGGCGTGACGCCGCAGCAGTAGATGCTGACCTCCCCCTCCTTCAGCGGGTGAAACTCCTCTTTGCGGCGCGTCATCGTATTGTAGACCTTCAGCATATCATCGCTCTCCTTGTCCCGTTCCGGCAGGAGCCGTTCTCCCGGGATTGACTAGAAAACTACGTGCGCAAACGTCCACTTCGTGGACATTGTGCACCGCCCTTCCAGTAAATTCAGCCAATCGCGCTGCGCCTGCGGCTTGCGCGCTTGGGGATTTACTAGTAAAAAAGCTGCCGCCGAAGCAGCAGCCCCAAAATCCATTTTCGTGAAAAACCATCGGTGATATTTTATCATTCTTTGCCCGCTCTTTCAATCCCCGCGACGGCATAGGCGGAAATTCCCTCGCCGCTGCCGGTGAAACCGAGCCTCTCCTCCGTCGTCGCCTTGACGTTGACGGCGTCCTCCGGCACGCGGAGGATCTGCGCGATGTTTGCCGTCATGCGCGGGATGAAGTCCATGAGCTTCGGTCGCTGCGCGACGACGGTCGCGTCGACGTTGCCGACGCGGTAGCCTTTCTCCTCGAGGAGTTCCCGCACGTGCGCAAGCAGTTTGCCGCTGTCCGCCCCCTCATAGCGCGGGTCCGTATCGGGGAAATGGCGGCCAATGTCTCCGAGCGCCGCGGCGCCGAGCAGAGCATCCGCGACCGCGTGCAGGAGCACATCCGCATCACTGTGGCCGAGCAGGCCTTTCTCAAACGAGACCTCGACGCCGCCGAGGATGAGCTTCCGCCCCGCAACGAGACGGTGCACATCATATCCCATGCCAAACCTGGTCATCGTTCCTCCTCACTGCTGCCATCGCAGCGAATCCTTATCATCGATCTTCCTGCGCCGCCTTCAAGAGCGCTTCGGCGATCACGAGGTCCTCTGGCGTCGTCACCTTGATGTTCTGGTAGTCGCTTTCGACGACCGCGACGGGCGCGCCGAGGCGCTCGACGAGGCTCGCGTCGTCCGTGCCGAGGAACCCGTCCGCCGCGGCCTGCGCATACGCCGCCGCGAGCGTCTCGCGGCGAAAGCCCTGCGGCGTCTGCACCGCCCAGAGCGCGCTGCGCGGCGGCGTCTCAACGACGCGTCCCGCCGCGTCGACCACCTTGACGGTGTTCTTCTCGGGGACCGCCGCGATGGCGCCGCCCGTCGTGCGCACCGCCTCGATGACGGCCTCGATGACGGCGGGGCGGATGAGCGGGCGCGCCGCGTCGTGGACAAGCACGATCTCCGCCTTCTTGTCGCACGCTGCAAGGCCATTCGCGACGGAGTACTGCCGCTCCGAGCCGCCCGCGACGACGCGCCAGGAAGGGAGCCCCTCGCGCGCGTCCGCCGCGCGCAACATCGCCTCGACCGTCTCCATCTCCTGCGCGCCCGCCACGACGATGCACTCCGAGACGGCGGGGACGCGCGCGAACTGACGCAGCGTGCGCACGAGCACGGGCTCGCCGCCGAGCGTGAGAAACACCTTGTTGCACCCCGCCTGCATGCGGCGGCCCTGCCCCGCGGCAGGGATGATCACAGATACCATGCTGCTCCTCCTCACCTCACACCTTCGGTTTCGCGAAGATCATGCGGCCCGCCGCCGTCTGCAGCGCCGACGTCACCTCGACGTCGATCGTCGCGCCGAGATGGCGATGGCCGTTCTCGATGACGATCATCGTGCCGTCGTCGAGGTAGGCGACGCCCTGCCCCGGCTCCTTGCCGTTCTTGACCACCGTCACCGTCATGCTCTCGCCCGGGATCACGACTGGCTTCACGGCGTTCGACAGCTCATTGATATTGAGCACCTCGACGCCGCGCAGCCGCGCGACCTTGTTGAGGTTGAAATCATTCGTGATGATCTTGGCGCCGACCTTCTGCCCGAGGCGCACGAGCTTCGAGTCCACCTCGGAGATATCGTCGAAGTCCTCATTCGTGATCTCAACCTTCATCTTGGACTCCGTGCGGATACGCTGCAGGATGTCGAGCCCGCGGCGCCCGCGCGTGCGCTTGAGCGCATCGGCGGAGTCCGCGATGTGCTGCAGCTCCTCGAGCACGAACACGGGGATGAGCAGCGTCCCCTCGATGAAGCCCGTATCGCAGATGTCTGCGATGCGCCCGTCGATAATGACGCTCGTGTCGAGCAGCTTGTAGGACGCCGCGCCGGTCGTGCCGGCGGCAGCCGCCGGGTCTGCCTGCGCCTGTGCCGCCTGCGCCACCTGCTGCGTCGCTGCTGCAGCGGCAGCGGCCGCCGCAGCAGCCGCGGCCTGCTTCGCCTCGCGCGCCTTGACCGCCTCGCGGATCGTCCGCGGGATGAAGTCGAAGAGCGCCGTGAGTTCCTTGCGCTTGCGCATCGTGATGTAGAGCCCGAGATACCCGAGGACGATACTGCAGACCACAGGGATGTAATCACCAACGACGGGGATCCTGGCGAAAGAAGAACTGAATAAATTCGCAATGATAAGACCGACTGCCAGGCCGACCGCGCCCGCGATCACATCATGGATGGGTGTCTTGGCGAGCTGCTGCTCCATGAAGACAGCAAACCGCTTCAGTTGCCGCGTCAGATACGGCGCCACGAAGAAGCCGATAAGCCCGCCGATCAGCGCGCCGACGAGGATGCAGAGGAAACTCATCAGCGTGATCTTGAAGATCCCCATCTCCATCCGGAAGACCTCCGTGCTGATGTAGAGCGTCAGCACGGGGCTCGCGAGCTCGAACAGCGCGCCGCCCGCAATCACGAAGAACGCCGTGATCACGAAGCGGAGTACCCGTTCTAGTATCAATGGTCTTCACCTCCTGAACCGAGAGAACACACAATAGAAAACGCGCTGGCAGCAGATGCCCCGGCCCGAGAGGATGCAAGAGGCAGCCTTGTCCCCTGCACCCGGGCCGGGCAAACACCCCGCCAACGCGCCTAAACGCCCTGGGCGGCAAGCGCCCAAGACCTTGCCTTTGCCTTTACGCGGATTTACGCTCCAGCTGGTCGTCAATCCACTGCTCGACCTCCGCCGGCGATTTGTCACACGCATAGACGAGCTCGCTCACGAGCATCTGCCGCGCGAGATCCATGAGCCTGCGTTCGCCGCTCGAGATCTTCCGGCGGCGATCCTGCAGGCAGAGATTGCGCATCACCGCCGCCACATCGAGAATATTCCCCTTCTTCATGCGCTCGAGGATGGCGTGGAACCGCTTGTTCCAGCTGCCGAGCACGCGCTCCGGCTTGTCCTTGAGCACCGTGCGGATATCCTCGACCTGATCCTTCGAGATGATCTCCCGCAGTCCGAGGTTCTCCACATTGTCCTGTGGAATCATGACCTTGAGATTGCCCATCGGCATCTTGAGCACGAAATAGTCCCGGCTCTCGCCTAAGACCTCGCACGATTCCACCCCCGAAATGACGCCCGCACCATGCATCGGATAGAATATCCTGTCACCGACTTGCAAAAAAATGCACCTCCACTCGTGTATAATCGATCCAATCCTAAAACGATCCTGTTCCTATTATAGCACGAAATGAAGAAAATATAAAAGGATATACTAGCACGATTTATTTTCGCTGTCAAGACGAACGTCCCAAACAAAAGTCAAGCGGAAACCTCGACCTTGGCGCCCGTGAGATCGCGCACGACTTCGCCGGCGCAGATGAGCCCGACGACGGAAGGCACGAACGAGATGGAGCCGGGCACGGCGCGCCGCTTCTCGCAGTTGTTCGCCGCCCCCGGCGGGCAGATGCAGTGTTCCCCGCAGCCGCTCCCGCGGATGGCGAGCGGGCGCTCCTTGGAGTAGACAACCTTGAGCCTCTTCACGTGGTATTCCTTGAGCTTCTTGCGCAGGACGCGCGCGATGGGGTCGACGCTTGTCTTGTAGATATCCGTCACCTCGAAGAGCGTCGGGTCCAGCTTATTGCCGGCGCCCATGCTGCTGATGAGGGGAATATGGCGCTTCTCGCACTCGAGGACGAGCTGGATCTTGCCCGTGACGGTATCGATGGCATCGATGACGTAATCGTAAGGCTGCTGGAAAAACATTTCCGCCGTCTCCGGCAGGAAAAACTCCTCGATGCAGTCGACGACGGCGCGCGGATTGATGGCGAGGATGCGCTCGCGCATCGCCTCCGTCTTCTTCCTCCCCACCGTCTTCGTCGTCGCGTGGATCTGCCGGTTGATGTTCGTGAGGCAGATGAGGTCATTGTCGACGAGAACGATATGGCCGACGCCCGCGCGCGCGAGACCCTCTGCCGCATAGGAACCGACGCCGCCCACGCCGAACACCGCCACAGTGGCGGCGGCGAGCCTCTCCATCGCCGCGTCGCCCAGGAGCAGCGTCGTGCGCGAAAACCTGCCGAGCTTACTCAATGATGGGACACCTGTCCTTTCCTGTCATTCCTTCTCATCCTTCCCCGGCACGATGTGGAACGCGGGGATTGCGAACGCGCCTGACGCAGGCGCCGACTTCGGCTTCTGCATAAAGGACGGCGTATCGAGCGAGAACTGCTCCGGCTTCTGGAGCTTCGACTGCGGCACCTCGATCTTGGGCGCCTTGATCGCCGTGCTGCCGGCGAAATCCGTCGCGATGATCGTCGCCTGCACCTGCCCCTTCATCTGCTCGTCGATGACGGTGCCGAGGATGATGTTGACCTCAGGATCCGTCTGATCGCAGATGTAGCGCGTCGCGTTGTCGACATCGAGCAGACTCATGGACTCGTCGCCCGTGAGGTTCAAGATGACGCCGCGCGCGCCCTTGAGCGACTTGTCGAGCAGCGGGCTGCGCACCGCCTGCTCGACGGCTTTCTGCGCGTCCTCCGCGCAGCCGATACCGAGCAGCGCGTCGCTCGACTCGCTCTGCGTGAAGATCGTCGTGACATCGGCGAAATCGACGTTGATGACGCCCGTCTTGAGGATGAGCTCCGCGATGCAGCGGATGGCCTGCTCGAGCACGGAATCAGCGAGCTTGAATGCCTGCACGAGCGTGATCTTGCGGTTCTCCGGCAGCTTCATGAGGTTGTCGTTGTGGATGGCGAGCAGCGCATCCATGTAGCCCTGCATCTTCAGCACGCCCGCCTCGGCAATGCGCTTCTTGCGCGTGCCCTCGAACGCGAACGGCAACGTCACGACGCCAATCGTGAGCACACCCAGGTCCTTGGCGATGCGTGAGACGACGGGCACGACGCCCGTGCCCGTCCCCGCGCCCATGCCGGCGGTGATGAAGACGAGGTCCGCCCCCGAAAGGGCACTCCCGATCCGCGCCTCGTCCGCCTTCGCCGCCTGCTCACCGAGTTCTGCGCTGCCGCCTGTGCCGCGCCCGTGCGTGAGCGCCGCGCCGATCTGCAGGCAGGTCACGCCCGCATCATCGAACAACGCCAGCTGCTTGGCATCCGTATTGATTGCGATGAGCTCGATATCCTCGATGTTCTGCGCATGGATGAAATCGCTTTTCGCCATGCGCAGGAGAACGCTGTTACCGCCGCCGCCGATACCGACCACCTTTATCTTCACACGCGCCCGCTTGAGCGCTGCATCATCTGACATCATCAGGATCAGACCCCTCTCAACCTACTGACTATATCTTAGCTATTATTCTACACGAAAAAAGTCAATCCTGCCACCTCGGCCAAAAAAAAGTGATGGGCAGCGCTCAGCGCTCCCGCAACGAGAGACCCGCCCGGGAGGCCGCGCCCGCCGGCACGAAATACCCGAGCAGCGCCGCGAGCAGTGCGGGCAGCAGCCAGCCCATGCCCATCGCGTAGAGCGGGACATGCGCCGCGAGGAATGCCTGTACTGATGGGATGACCACACCTGCCGTCTCCAGGCCGGCGAGGACGGCAAAGACGAGCGTGACGCCGATGGAGAACCGATAGACATTGCTCCGCTTGCCGATCCAGCGATCGAACAGCGACAGCACGACGAAAACGATGATGACAGGATAGATGCCCACGAGGAACGGCAGCGACAGCGCGATGATCTGCGTGAGGCCGATGTTGGAGGCAACGAAGCTGAAGAACGTGCAGTACACGACGAGGCGCTCATAGGAGATCCTGTTCTTCAGCACCTTGTTGAAATACCACGAGGAGCCGGTGATCATGCCGCAGGAAGTCGTAAGACAGGCCAGCGCGATGATGACGGCCACGAGCAAGTTGCCGGCCGGACCGAAGAAGATGTCCACAGCCTGGGCGAGCAGCTGCCCGCCGTTCGCGGAATGGCCGAGCACGCTGGCACTCGTCGCGCCGAGGTAGGCGAGCGAACCGTAGACGATGGCCATGAGCAGCACGGCGATGAGGCCGGAGACGAGGCAGATGCGGCTGACGGCCGCGTCATCCTGCGCCCCCTTCATGCGGATGGCCTGCGCCACGATCGCGCCGATCGAGAGGGACGCCAGGAGGTCCATCGTCTGATAGCCATCCTGGAAGCCCTGCACGAACGGCGTCTCGATGTATTTTCCCGTCGCAGCGAGGATATCGCCGAGCGGCGTCGTAAACGACTGGAAGAACAAGATGGCGAGGAAGAGCAGCAAGGCCGGCGTCAAGAGCTTCCCCACGCGGTCCATGAGCTTGCTCGGATTCATCGCGAGGTATGCCGTGAGCAGGAAGAACACCGCCGTATAGGCAAACTGACCCACTGCGAGGCTCTGCTCCGAGAGGAAGGGCCGGATGCCGATCTCGAAGGACACGGCCCCGGTGCGCGGCACGGCAAAGACCGGCCCGATCGCGAGGTAGAGGATCACGAGCAGCGTCGTGGCCAGCCATGGATACGTCCTGCGGTTCATGAACTCCACGTACTTGCCGCCCTGCATCGCAATCGCCGTGATCCCCGCGAGCGGCAGACCGACGCCCGTGACGATGAATCCGAGCATCGCCGTGAGCGTATGATCCCCTGCCGCCTGCCCGAGGGCCGGCGGAAAGATCAGATTTCCCGCGCCAAAGAAGATCGAGAACATCATGAGCCCGATCGCAAGGATATCGCCCTTATTCATTTGTGCCATAAAAAAAGAATCCTTTCTCAACGAAATGAACAGTTCTCAGGACAACAGCCCATGCCCCAACCGTCCTGGACACGGACAATCTACTCGTCCCTTTCCACAAAATTCTTCTTATTATAGCACGATGTTCCCGACATGCACAATATTCTTGTTGACTTTCTCCACCTACGTGTGGCATTTCGTCCGTTCCTTGACATTCGATGAGATTCTCTCTCCATATGGGATCTTCAGCCCTTACCTCTCCTGCGGAGCACCACACATCTCACGCCGCGCGCCGTCTCCGGCGGAAGAGCCCCGCCTGCGTGACGGTCATGCCGAGGAACATGAGCAGGCAGCCGCAGAGCTCCTGCGCCGTGAGCACCTCGTCGAGGAAGAACCAGCTCGCGAGCGCGCCGAACACGGACTCGAAGCTCATGATGATGGCGGCAGGTCCCGGCTCCGCATACTTCTGCCCGAAGATCTGGAGCGTGAACGCAACGCCCGCCGACATCACGCCGCCGTAGAAGATCGCGAGCCAGCTGTGCGCGATCGCGGGCAGCGTCACGGTCTCGAAGAGCGCCGCAAGCACGACGCTGCCCACCATGCAGACGAAGACCTGCGCGACGGAGAGCTCGATCGCGTCGACACGCGCAGCGAAGCGGTCGATGAAGAGGATCTGCGCCGCCCAGAAAAAGGCGCAGACGAAGACGACGACATCGCCCCAGGCGACCGCGAGCGACCCATGCAGGGAGAGCAGCGCGAGGCCGCACGTAGCGAGCGCCGCGCCGTACCAGTTTTCCCGCCGGATCTTCCTGCCGAGGAACACGGCGCCGAGCGGCACGAGCACGATGTAGAGCGCCGTGATGAAGGCCGTCTTGCCCGCCGTCGTCCCGGTCATGCCGACCTGTTGGAGCGTCGAGCCGACGAACATGAGCAGCCCCGATCCGAGCCCCGGCAGCCAGCCGGACACATAGGTGCCGAGCACCCGCGCGCGCGCCCGCTGCCCGCGAAAGGCATACCAGATCACGAGCACGGAGACGAAGCCGAGCACATAGCGTGCCGCCGCATAGCCATAGGGACCGAGTTCCTCCATGCCCGTCATCTGCGAGACGAACGTCGTCCCCCAGATGAACGCCGCACCGAGGAGATAGAGATTGCCGCGAAGTCGCAAGGAGATTCCCCTTTCTTACCGTAAATTACAAGCATCCACATCCATGCCGTGGATCGTGTGGACTTCCCTTACATTACAGCAAAAGAGGGCACCGCGTCAACGCCATAGGTGGTGATGACCGATGCCCTCTGCTATACTCGCTATCGTCACGCGATGTGCGTCACGAGATAGAAGACGATACAGATATACGGCACGAAGAACTTCAGCAGCATGCAGACTGCGATATCGTAATACGAATCGTTGTGCGTGAGGCCGCAGATCGCGAGCAGCGTGACGAGTGCGCCGCAGTGCGGCACCGGGTCGATGCCGACGGACGCCACCGCCACGATGCGGTGCAGGACCTCGAGCGGGATGCCCTGCGCGAGCGCCATCTGCATCCACTGGTCGCCGAGGGCCGAGAGTGCGATCGTGAGGCCGCCCGATGCCGAGCCCGTGATGCCGCACATGATATTCGTCGTTACGACGGCCGAGACGAGCGGGCCGAACGACTGCGCGAGGCCAACGAGCATGTCCGTCACCGGCGCGAAGCCCGGAAGTGTCGTGAGCACGCAGCCGAACGCATAGCCGGACGCCACGTTGAGCGCCGCCGCTGCGGAGGACAGCGCACCATAGTTGATCGGCGCGAGAAAGCCGTCCATGACCTGGAAGCGCTTGCGACCGATGAACGCCGCCGCGATCGAGCTGATGATGAGCGCGACGCTGATGGACCAGATCGCGGAGATCTTACCGACCTTCGTCGCAAGCAGCGAGAGGTGGAGCGGCTCGAACACCGCGAGGCTCTCCGGGTCCCAATGATAGCCCCAATCCCAGTGGAACGGGTTGGAGAGGATCACGTTGATGACGATGACCATGACGAGCGGCAACAGCGCCCAGTACCAGGGGATGTGGATCTTCGGCTCGCGATGACGGCGTCCCTCCGTATGAGCGCCGTAGCCCTCTCCCGCCGCCTTGAGCTTGCGCGCGCGGTGGCTGATCCAACCCCAGCCGATCAGGAGGAAGAGCAGGGAGGCAAAGAGGCCGATCCCCGGCGCCGCCCAGGTCGACGTCTGGAAGTACGAGGATGGGATGATGTTCTGGATCTGCGGGGTGCCCGGCAGCGAGACCATCGCGAACGAGAAAATACCCATCCAGAGCGCCGCCGGCAGCAGCCGCTTCGGGATGTCCGCCTGGCGGAACACGTAGGCGCCGAACGGATACATGACAAAGGCGACGACGAAGACCGACAGGCCGCCATACGTCAGCACCGCACAGCCGAAGAGCACGGCGAGCACGGCGCGCTTCTCGCCGAGGACCTCGACGATCTTGCCCGCGACCGACGCCGCGAGCCCGCCCTTCTCCATTAAGCGCGCGAAGACCGCACCGAACAGGAAGACCGGGTAGTACGTCTTAACATACTCAGCCATCCGCGTCATGTAGAGCTCCGTATACGTCGGCAGGATGCCGAACGAGCTGGCCAGCGCCGCCACGCCCGCGAACATCGGTGCGATCAGGATGATGGACCAGCCGCGATACGCAAAATACATCAGCCCCAGCAGGGCCACTGCGATACAAAAAGCCTCCATAAACTCCAAGTCTCTCCTCTCATCGACAAAAACACGACAAAACACGAAATTTCGTTTTCCCCATCCCGAAAAAAAGCAGCCGGTTTCTTGCCTCCGACTGCCCCCATGTCTTTCTGAACGGAAACTCACTCTTGCACTGAGATTTCATTGTTCTGTTATGCTTGTAAGTTATCGTAAAACTCACATTAGGAATTTTATCATTAATTCTTCTTATTGTCAATGAAAGCGCCCTATCATTCTCGCGAAAAGTCGGTTAATCCCGGTCATGTGCCTGCCGGAGGGCGGCCTGCTTCGCCGCGCGTGCCGCCAGGTATTTCTCCTTATAGGCGAGCTTGCGTCGCATCGCGGCGATGAACGCCTTCGCATCCGCCTCGTCCCCTGCATCGGGGTGCGTCGAGGCGAGGCGCCAGCGCTCCTTGCTCTTCTCGCCGCCATGCGGATCGTCAGGCGCCGCGTTCTTGCGCCGAGCGAGCATCTCCTCCCTGATCTTCCCGCGGCAGCCGAACGTGCCGAGGATCTCGCAGCCTTCGCCGAGGCGGTAACCTGCGCGCGCGAACGACGTGATGGCGTGCTCGCTCGTCGGCGCCGTGCCGTGCGTCTGGAAGAAGCAGACGCGCGTGCCGTGCACCTTCGGCAGATACGTGAGCATCAGCGGATCCGGCGCGCCGAGGCGCAGCCAGTAGCCGAGCAAAACGACGTCGTAGCCCGACACGTCCTCCGGTGCGTCCTGCACGCGGAAGAGGTCACAGTCCTCCCCCACGGCCTCCGCCATCGCCTCCGCGATCTTCTTCGTATTCCCAGTCACCGACGAATACACGATTGCCCACTTTCCCATGCTGTCATCCTCCTCCGGACGCCTAGCGCCCGCACGCGCATCATGATCTCATTTCCTCTCATCATACCACAGGGCGCCACTCCCGTCCGTAACAACCGTTACCTGTGCGCGCGGGTGGCGCAGCCCCCTCCCGGCATCTTGCCAAAGGCAGCACAGAGCGATAAGATAAAGGCAAAACAGAAAGGAAGGAACCTCATGGAACAACAGACCCCTCGGCTTTTCTCCACGCGGCAGCTCGTCTTCGCCGCCCTCATGATCGCCTGCACGCTCGTGCTCGAGCAGCTGCGCATCTTTCACATGCCACAGGGCGGCAGCATCACGCTCGGCGGCATGGTGCCGCTGCTCCTGCTCGCCTACCTCGAGGGCCCCGTCGTCGGCTTGGTCGGCGGCGGCCTCTACGGCCTCCTCAACCTGCTCCAAGACCCGTTCGTCGTCCATCCCGTGCAGGTGCTCTTCGACTACCCGCTCCCCTACATGTGCATGGGGCTCGCAGGGCTGTTCCCAGGGCACCGCATCTTCTCGACCGCACTCGCCTTCGCCGCCCGCTTCCTCTGCCACGTCTTCTCGGGCGTCGTCTTCTTCGCATCCTACGCGCCCGCAGGCATGAATCCCCTCTGGTATTCCCTCACGTTCAATGCGACGTACCTGCTGCCCGATTTCCTCATCTGCTGCCTCATCCTGAAATTCCTCCCCGTAAAGCGCCTCGCCGCCATGCTCCAGCGCTGAAGGCGAAAGACAAGACGAGGGCTGTGCCGCCCAGGCGGTGGCACAGCCCTCATTTTTGTGCAGAATCTTTCCTACCCTCAGGCATCGTCGCGCCGCTCGCGGATGACGACCTTCTCGAGGCCGTCCGTCGCGCCGAGCTGGACGCTCACGAGCTCATGAGAAGACGTCGGGACGTTCTTGCCGACGTAGTCCGCGCGGATGGGGAGCTCGCGATGGCCGCGGTCGATGAGCACGGCGAGCTGGATGCTCTTCGGACGCCCCATGTCGATGAGCGCGTCGAGCGCCGCGCGGATCGTGCGCCCCGTGTAAAGCACATCATCGACGAGCACGACGTGGCGCCCCGTGATGTCGACGGGAAGCTCCGTCGGGTGGACGATGGGCTGATAGGACAGCGTCGACAGGTCGTCACGGTAGAGCGTGATGTCGAGGATGCCGACGGGCGGCCGTTTCCCCTCGATGGTCTCGATGTTCTTCGCAATGCGTTCTGCGATGGGCACGCCGCGCGTGCGGATGCCGACGAGCACGATGTGCTCCATGCCCTTGTTCTTCTCGAGGATCTCGTGCGAGATGCGCGTGAGCGCGCGGCGGATGCCGTTCGCGTCCATGAGAACCGTCTTATCAATCAACACTGGCATACGATTCACTCCCTATCCTGAACTACTTGCGTATTTCCTACTTCCTCTGCCCGGCGCGCAGCCGCGCGAGGATCGTTGCCATATCCTCCGGCAGCGGCGCCTCGAAGTGCATCGGCACCTGCGTCACGGGATGCGTGAGGTCGAGCGTCTTCGAGTGGAGTGCCTGCCCGCGGATCGCAAAGGGCGAGGCGCGGTGCCCGTACTTCGGGTCGCCGACGAGCGGATGGCCGATGCTCGTGAGATGTACGCGAATCTGGTGCGTGCGCCCCGTCTCGAGGCGGCATTCGACGAGTGTATAGGTCCCGAAGCGCTCCAGCACGCGGAAATGCGTGACGGCGGGCTTGCCGCCCTCGACGATCGCCATGCATTTCCGGTCCTTCTCGCTGCGCCCGATGGCGCCCTTGATGGTGCCGGACTCCTCGCGGATATTGCCCCAGACGATCGCCCAGTAGACGCGGCGCGCCGCCTTCGTGCGGATCTGCTCCGCGAGGTCTAAGTGCGCGCGGTCGTTCTTCGCCGCCACCATGACGCCTGATGTGTCCTTGTCCAGGCGATGCACGATGCCGGGGCGGATGGCGCCGTTGATGCCCGAGAGGTCTTTACAGTGCGCGAGCAGGGCATTGACGAGCGTCCCATGCGTGACGCCCGCCGCGGGATGCACAACCATGCCACGCGCCTTGTCGATGACGATGATGTCCGCGTCCTCGTAGAGGATTGAGAGCGGCAGCGCTTCCGGCGCGATGTCGAGCGCCTCGGGCGCGGGCAGCGTGAGCACGACCGTCTCACCACCGCGGCTCTTGTAGTTCGCCTTCCGCTGCCTGCCGTCGACGAGGACGTCCCCCGCCTCGATGAGCTTCTGCAAATGCGAGCGCGAGAGCTCCGGCCGCTGCTCCGTGAGGAACTTGTCGAGCCGCACGCCGGCGCGCTCCATCTTGAGCACTACCTGCTCAGCCATGCAGACGCCTCCCCTCCGCCCGCCCCGCGAACCGCTGCGGGAACAGGATGACGAGCATCATACCGATGACGCCGCCGACGATGGCGATATCGGCGATGTTGAACACCGGCCAGATGCGGAAATCGAAGAAATCCACGACGAGCCCCGTTGCGATCCTGTCGATGAGGTTGCCGGCGGCACCGGCGAGCAGCGCCGCCGCGCTGCAGCGGAGCAGCCGTCCCTCTCGCCGCAGGCGCGGGAAGAAATAGATGGCAAGCGCGAAGAGCAGCAGCCCCGCCAGGATGAAAAACACCCTCTGGTCGGAGAAGATGCCGAATGCCGCCCCGGGATTGAGCACATAGGTGATGTGGAAGATATGCGGGATCACCGGCAGCGACTCCCCCGGCTGGAACGCCGCCCGGATGTACGCCTTCGCCGCCTGGTCAGCGATGAGGATCCCGAGAAAAAGAACTGCCTCCATCCGCCGTCAGCCCTCGGCGCTCGGCTGCGTCCCCTCAGCGGGCGCGGCCTGCGCCGTCCGCGCCTCCGCGTCCTTCATGCTCTGGTCCGCCGCCGCGGGATCGGGGAGCTCCTGCCGCGTCTGGTCAATCACGGCGAGCTCCTGCGCAAGCGTCGTCCGCACCTTCATGAGATAGGCGTTCTTCTCGCGCACGAGCCGGTCATACTCCGCGACGATGCGCTGGACCTTGCCCTGTGCCTCGCCGATGAGGCGGCGCGCCTCATCCTCGGCGCGGTGGCGCGCCTCGCGGCAGTCGATATCCGTCTGGCGGCGGAGGTTCTGACATTCACGTGCCGTCGTCTCCTTGAGAGACTGCGCGCTCTCCTTAGCGCTCTTCGTCACCTCTTCCGCCGTCTTCTGCGCCATGACGAGCGTGTCCTTGATGGTCTGCTCGCGCGCAACATAGTCCTCGTTCGCCTGCTGGCTGCGCGCGAGATCCTTCTTGAGCTGGTCGTTCTCGCGGTAGAGGCGCTCGTAGTCATTGACGACCTGATCGAGGAACTCGTCGATCTCGTCCTCGTTGTAGCCGCGAAAACTCCGCTTGAACTCCTTGTTGTGAATGTCCATTGGTGTTAACAAGATGATACTCCCCTTTGATGATGAACCGACGGAAGACTGCCCGCGCGCCTCAGAGATACCGCTCGAGCGTGACGCTCGTCCGCCCTTTCTTCGTCTGGCCGCGCACTTCCTTGACTTCGAGGCGCCCTCTGCCGCGCATGGAGAGGACATCGCCCTCCTTGACCATCTGCGACGCGCTCCTTACGCTCTGCCAGTTGAGCTTTAGCTTTTCCGCCTTGATATCGGCGGCCGCCCGGCTCCGCGAGAAGCCGAACCCCGCCGCCGCGATGGAATCGACGCGCAGCGACGCGACCGTCGCGCGGATCTCCTTCACGCGCTCTTCCCGCGGCGCGATGGCGGAGAGATCCCCCTCGCTGCAGGTAACGGACGCCGCGCCGATCTGCGTGAGGTTCTGCAGGAGGAACGGCGCGATCTTCTGGTCGCAGAGGATGCGTGCCTCCTCCTGCGTCGCGAGGATGTCGCCGAGCTTGCCGCGGTCCACGCCGAGCCCCATGAGCGAGCCGAGGACGTCGCGGTGCCCGAGCCGCACGAACTGGCCGTTCCACTTCGCGCAGACGACCGTGATGTCAAAGCCCGGTGTGCCGCCGAAGTCCGTATCCTTGAGCAGCGCGCGGCAGCGCTCCGCCCCCTCGTAGCCGCCGTCGAAATCAACGGAGAGCCCCGGATAGTTCGCCGCCACCGTCTCCGCGATCTCCTGTCCGAAGGGATCGAGGAAATCCGTGAGGCGGAACTTCTGGCTCTTTTGTGCCTGCTCCGCGAGGTCGACAAGGCGCTCGGCGACCTCCGCCCCTTCTGTCCCGCGATAATAACGGATGATTTTTTCTCTTTGATCTGCCATGCGTTTCCCTTATTTCTTCAGCCAGGGCATCTCCGTCGACACCCTGCGTTCCTCTTCCGTATAGGTCACATTGACATTGCTGGGCGCGCAGAAGAAAACGTTGTGACCGACTTTCTTGATCTCGCCGTTGAGCGCGTACGTCGTCCCGCTGATGAAGTCGATGATGCGCTTCGCGTCGTCGGCATCCGTGTTCTCGAAATTGATGACGACGGGCCGCTTCTCACGCAGGCAATTGGCGACCTGCTGAGCATCGTCGAACGTCTTCGGCTCAATGACGATGACCTTCATCTTGGGATTGTTCCCGTTCTCGCGTGCGGATGCCGCACTCGTGAAATCGACGACGTTGCGCGCGCTTCCTTCCGAATGGCTCGCCGGATGCTCAAACTTTGCCACTTCTTCCTCTTCCTCCTCTTCCTCTGCCTCCCGCTGCTCCTGCTCGATCTCTTCCTTGAGCTGCTTCTCCTCCTCGCTGTCCACGAGGCCGATCTTGCCGCAGACCTTATCGATGATCTTCATGTCTATCACTCCCCGCGCGATGCGCTCAATACTGGCGCGGCCCGAAAATCGCCGTGCCGACCCGCACGATGTTGGCGCCCTCCTCGATGGCAATCTCGTAATCATGCGACATTCCCATGGATAAATATTTAATATTCGCCGTCGCATAGGGAATATCCTTTATCTCATCGAAGATTTCCCGCATCCGATGGAAGAGCGGCCGGCACTTCTCCACGTCATCGTAATTCGGCGCGATGCACATGAGCCCGCAGAGGCGCAGGTGCGGCAGCGTATCGACGAGCGTGAGCAGCGGCCGCAGGTCCTCCTCATAGACGCCGGACTTGCTCTCCTCCTTGGCGAGGTTCACCTGCACGAGGACATCCTGCACCTTGCCGATCTTCCCCGCTTCCTTGTCGAGCGCCCGCGCGAGGTGCGGCGTATCGACCGAGTGGATGAGGTCAAAATACTTCACCGCCTGCTTCGCCTTGTTCGTCTGCAGGTGGCCGATGAGATGCCAGGTCACCTTGCGCGCGAGCATCTCGTATTTCCCCATCGCTTCCTGGATGCGGTTCTCGCCGATGTCTGTGACGCCCGCGTCGATAGCCTCCCGCATCGCCGCCACATCGTGGTTCTTCGTGACGGCGACGAGCTGCACCTCGTCCGTGAGCGCAGCATCGCGGCGTGCCTTCGCCGCCCGGATCTTCTCCTCTACTTCCTGAAGTTTCTCAGCAATCATAGCGATTCCTCCCCGAACCAGCGCGCCTCACGGGCGCAAAGCGATGAGTGCGGCGATCCTGCCCGTCCGTCCTCCGTCCGCGCGGTAGGAGTAATACCACGCGTGGCGGCAGCAGGTGCACTCCCCCGCCACCTCGATGTTTTCCTCCGGCACGCCGCTCTCCAGGAGCTGCTGCCGGTTCGCCTCCCAGAGATCGATGTGCGGCTTCCCTTCTACGGTCGTCAGCAGGCGGTCGTCGGCGTAGGGGAACGCCGCGCGGAAGCGCTCGACGACCTCCGCGCCGACCTCAAAGCAGCACGGGCCGATGGACGGGCCGATGCCGACGAGCACATCCTGCGGCTGCGTGCCGAACGCCTCCGTCATGCGCGCGAGCGTCTTCGCGGCGATGGAGCGGACCGTGCCCTTCCAACCGCCGTGTGCGATGCCGACGGCGCGGTGCTCCGGGTCGAGGAAGACGATGGGCGTGCAGTCCGCGAAGCAGAGCAGGAGCGGCAGGTTCGGCGTGTCCGTGATGAGGGCATCCGTCTGCTCGATGCAGTCGTCATAGCGCTGGCTGCCGCGTCCTGCCTCCCGTTCGCCGACGCAGGCGATGGTCTCTCCATGCACTTGCTCCGGCGTCACGATGCGCCGCGCGTCGAGCCCGAGGCTCCGCGCGAAGAGGCGGCGGTTCTCCAGCACCGCTGCCGCGTCGTCGCCGACGTGCAGCGCGAGGTCGAGGCTGTCATAGGGCGGCTTGCTCACGCCGCCGAGCCGCGTGGAGATCGCGTGCACCGCCACATCCTCCGGGAAGATGGAAAACTTCCCGTGCCAGAGATTCTTCCCCATCTGTTTGAGATAATATGCCATGATGACGCCTCCCGTCAACAAACGCCGCAGCGATGGCACCCTGGAAAGCAGGGAACCGTCGGCAAGAGCTTCTTCGCCCGCTGCAGCTCCGCGTATAGATACTCCTTGTGGAACCCCATGTCGAGCCGCTCCCACGGGAAGATTTCCTCTGCAGGACGCTCGCGGTAGAGATAGAACTCAGCATCGAGCCCCAGCTCCTTCAGCGCGCGCTT
>ERZ772897.1076-NODE-1076-length-30350-cov-51.365572_pt1 | contig 30350 bp, 29 predicted proteins | sample MGYA00512125_ERZ772897 | MGnify/ENA primary metagenome ERZ772897 (study PRJEB29015, sample SAMEA2737660) | human gut metagenome | biome: human gut; feature: human-associated habitat; material: faeces | place: China | collected 2012 ... | reverse complement strand
ACATATATTATTCCATAAGCGAGCTGATGTCAATAAGCCTGAAAACTTGTTGTGCATTTTCATGAAATTTGTGCTAGAATAACATGTTGTTGTATTATGCTAAGGAGAATTTAGAATGGAAAACTATAAACGAGGACTGACAGCAGGCATCCCGATTGCGCTGGGATATCTGTCAGTTTCATTTACTTTTGGAATTATGGCGGTGTCATATGGACTATCCTGGTGGCAGGCTGTGCTCATTTCGATGACCACTGTCACATCTGCCGGACAGTTTGCAGGCATCGGAATTATGATGCATCCGGGACAGTATTTCCAGATGCTTATTTCGCAGATTACTATTAATATAAGATATTCCTTTATGTCGATTTCGGTTGGACAGAAGTCGGATTCCAGATTTAGCGGAATTTCCAGATGGATACTCGGCTTTATGATGACTGATGAAATTTTTGCCGTGGCAAGCCAGGAGGATTCTGTGAGCAGAAGCTTTTTTGCAGGACTTTCAACTCTTCCATACATCGGCTGGGCTGTCGGTACGCTGATAGGTGCTATACTGGGAAGCATTCTGCCGGATAGGCTTATGAGTGCGCTGAGTCTTGCTATTTATGGCATGTTCGTGGCTATCGTGGTTCCTGAGATGAAGAAATCGCGGGCGGTCGTGTTTGTTGTGGTACTTGCACTCGTGCTTAGCTGCATGTTTTACTACGTACCGTTTTTGTCAAAGATTTCAAGCGGTATCACCATCACTGTTGTAGCCATTTTGGCTGCAGTTATCGGTTCGCTGCTGTTTCCGGTTGCAGATGATACTGATAAGGAATGATTTATTAAATATTTGATAATAAGCGTATAAGGAGATTTTACATAATGAAAAACAGTGTATTTTTTATATATTTACTCATACTCGCGGGCTCCACATATCTGATCCGCGTTATTCCTTTTATCGCAATAAAAGAAAAGATCAACAACAGCTTCGTGCGATCTTTTCTATACTATATTCCGTATGCAGTTTTAACCGCCATGACTATTCCGGCAGTGTTTTATGCTACTAACTGGTGGGTTGGTGCAGCAGCAGGACTTATCGCGGCAGTGATATTTGCATTAAAGGGCAAGGGGCTTACAACCGTGGCCGTGGCTTCCTGTGTGGCGGTATTTGTGGTAGAGCTGTTTCACTAATCAACGAACAGCCTATGCATGTCATGGAAAAGGATGGTTTTATTGAGCACAGTGACAACACGATCCAGAAGCACCTTTGATAGCCTATATGCATTTGCATCATTTACATATTTCAAAATTCCCGCATCGAGGAGCAGTGCTACTACGATTACTGCAACTGAGACCATTGCAAATCTTCGCTTATTCTTCATATCCAAATTATACCAAACTTATGCTGTTTACGCTATATTTTTCTATAAAATTCGGACTGCCGGTCACATCGCAGTGTGACCGGTGATAACCGGACAGTCATTAATTTATGGATTTTATATGCTTTTGGTTGTAGATCAGATGCAGATACATCGCATCGTGGGCACGGACGGCATCGTGGGCAGCAATTGCATCTGCAATTTCACGATGAGTTTCGATAGCTTCATCATGCATGGTGAATTTTGCAGACTCACTGATCAGAGGAATTGAACTGTTGATGATAGGAACCAGCTTTGGAACAACTATATTTTTGCTGCTTAAGGCAATAGCAGTATGAAATGCTATATCCTTTTCTGTGTAATTTTTATTTGCAAGAAGAAATTTTTCGGCATTTTCACATGCAGTAAGGATATTTTTTATATCTGTCTCATCTGCACGGATAGCAGCCATGGCTGCTATGGATGGTTCGATTAGAAATCTGATTTCCATCAGATCTTTAATCATCTTTTGTTTATCTTCAATAAAGGTCAGACCGAGGGGATCATCAATCATCCCGGGAGTTGCGGAAACATATGAACCGGAGCCCTGGCGTATGGTGATTACATTACGTGATGCGAGTGCTCGCATAGCTTCACGCAGAGAGCTTCTTCCAACATTCAGCCGTTCACACATTACGGTTTCGTTCGGAAGCTTGTCACCCGGCTGCAGGTTTTCATCCAGTATGTATTTGATAATTCTCTCTGCAATCCTTTGGGAAAGAGTTTTTTCTTTGGAATTTTGCATGTGATTTGCCTCCTGTCGCCCAGTGCCTTGATGTTTAGTTTTTCTGTTCGTTTAAATATTCTTTCAAATATTTCATTGGCATTCTTTTTGTCTGTAACTCCCGGAAAATATTCCTTATATCCCATAGTTGTTTAAAAACGCGTCTTTTTCGCATGGTCTGCCATACAGATATCCCTGCATATAATCTACATGGATTTCTTTCATTGCGCAAGCCCACTCTTCCTTCTCAATTCCCTCAATGCAGATTTTTATATTTACACTGTGAACCATCTCTATAATCTTTCTGAACAGCTCATGGTCCTTTTCACTGCGCATCGCCATTGCCGTAAAATCCTTATCTATCTTTACATAGTCCGGGTTCATCTCACTGATATAGCGAAGATTTGAATAGCCTGTTCCAAAATCATCTATTATGAACTGGATATTATTCTCATCAAGCTTTTTCCTGAAGCTGCAAAAACATGGCGTCATATCCATAAATCCACTCTCTGTCATTTCGATACAGATTGATTCAGGTCTCAGATTGTTTGCCTTGATAGCAGAGAGAATTTTATTTGCCATACTTTCACGCATAATCTGTATATATGATACATTGATATTTACCCTGAAATCCGCAATATACTGCTGCATTTCACGGCACATTTTTGCTGCTTCGTTCAATACAAACTCTCCAACCGGAATGATGAGCCTGCTCTCCTCCAGTAAAGGAATAAACTCAACCGGGGAAATCATTTCATCGCCCTCATCCGAATGCATGAAAAACCGTAAAAGTGCCTCTGCACCGATTATTCGATCAGCACTATCTAAGATAGGCTGATAATATACCTCAAAGCCTTCAAAATCATTTACAGTTGCGCTACGAAGCGCACTCAGGATGGTATTTTTGCGCAATGACGCTTTATAATCCTCTGCCTCAAAGAAGTAAATGCTTCCTCCGCCTCTTTTTTTGGCGCATTTTAAAGAAAAATCCGACTTTTTCCTGCACTCTATTGCGCCCTCTGCCAGTGTTGATATATCTGTCACTCCGGCAGAAACCGAAAAGATTGATTTATAGTTTTCATCAACTATAAACTCATCAATTTTTTCACCTATCCTTTTGAACAACTGCACCACCTCATCATGCGATTTGCTCAACATATCCACAAGCATATACTTGTCTGTAACAAGATGATATATTTTCTGACCGCCTGAGAGACAATCTGCTATGCATTCAGCCACTCTTTTAAGTATGTAGTTGCCATATGTCTGTCCATGAACATTATTGATCATCCCAAAATCGTCAATCCCAATCTGTATGAAATAACCTGACAGCTTCTCTTTAGGCTGTGAATAGATATATGACGCCATCTCCTTTTCACCTAACAGCCCACTGATATTGTCAGCCCTCTGCCTGGTTCCTGTCTCATTCATACAGCCGATAATATAGTGCGGTTTCCCCTCATTATCATTGATTACCTCCCCACGACAGTTAATCCATACCGGTAAATTCTTCCCGCTAATCAAACGGCATAGCACGTTGTATCTTTTTTCTTTTCCATCACATATTTTACGCTTGTGATTTTCGAGCAGCTTACGGTCTTTCTCATAAACCAATGTACGAAGATGCTTTGTTGCATCATTCATAAATTTATCAGGAAGCATAAAACGATCTACCGCTGACTGTGATATCCTCAGTGTATCATTCTTTAAATCTATAATATACAGATAATCATCCATACAAGGTGCAATTAAGTCTATCAGACTTCCTGCTTCCCGCTCGTCAAGTATTTTATATGCATCAAAAGCCCTCATTAAATTTCACCTTCTATTATATTACTCTTCAATGTCTGAGATTTTGAATTTCGCTATCATTTCACTCAGATTTTCTGATTCACTGCTCATCTGCTGGCTCGCAGCCGCACACTCCTGTGATGTTGCTGAATTGGTCTGTACAACATCATTAATCTGCTCAATTCCTTCGTTAATCTGCTTGATCTCACTGGTCTGGGTCTCCAGTGTATCAGCTATATTAGTCACCTCTTTTGTAATCACCTTAGAGTTCTCTGCTACTTCTTCAAGCTGTGAGGCTGTCTGCTCTGCAATATTCATGCCTTTTTCAACAGCCTGCACAGATGTCTCTATAAGCGCAGCTGATTCCTTTGCAGCCTGTGCACTTTGATCGGCAAGAATATTTACCTGATTTGCCACAACCGCAAAGCCTTTTCCTGCCTCTCCTGCCCTTGCCGCCTCAATAGAAGCGTTTAATGCAAGCAGGTTGGTCTGTGATGCAATCTCATTAATGGTTGATATAATCTGGTCAATCTGTTTAGAGGCTTCGTTTATTTCATGCATAGATGCAACCATCTCCTGCATCTTTCCATTGCTTTCCCAGATTGCACCTCCAAGCTCATCCACTCTTCCACTGATTTCCTTTGCACTCTTTGAATTCTGCTCCACCTGCTCTGAAACTCCCTCAACTGTCGCTGTCAGTTCCTCTACAACCGCAGCCTGATTGGTTGCACCGTCTGCAAGGTCATTTGAGCTTGCAGCTACCTGCTCTGCCGCACTTGAAACCTCGCTTGATACATTCTGGATTCCCTTTATGGTGACTGCCATACTTTTTTCAAATTCCATAAATGACTGTAAAATACCTACAAAATCGCCTCTCCACTCTACTTCCGGCTGTGCATCAAAATGTCCGTCCGCAAAGAGCTTCATCGACCTGTCTATATCATCCACATATGAGCCGAGAATACGGATAGACTTTCTCATGCTGTGTGCCAATCTACCGATTTCATCCTCTGAATGGTACTCAAGTGCGCTGTGAAGATTTCCTTCTGTCAGCTCCTTTGCCACATCCTCGATTGCATGTAATGGCTCAAGGATTGTATCAAGCACGATCTTTCCTGTTCTCTTTGTCAACTGCCATGCACATATCAGACAGACAATGATGACTATGAGTCCGACTGCAGCACATACATATGTCCTTACAACTGCCTGATGGCTTCTTTCGTCAGTCAGCTTGTTGATTTCCTTTGCAAGCTCAACAGTTTGATTTAACTTTGGTGTACACTCATTGATAATCTGATCAACAGCCTCATCCTTCTGTCCGGCTTTAATCTTATCCATGATTGAGTATCCGGTATTCGCCCAGTCAGAAAGAGCCTTTGAATATTCATTATACTGATTCTCAGGAACGATACCTGATTTTTTTATTGTTTTTAACTGCACATCAACATCCTCAAGCTTTTCTTTTGCGTCCTGCTCATAGTCGTCATATGTTGATTTGTCAGGATTAAGTGCCATCTCTCTTACATTTCTTGCCGCTGCAGTTACATTTATTCTGCATGTCTTAACCGCCTGATCAGAAGCATTTACCTTGTTTACATAGTTTAACATATTGAAAAACAACACACCAATGACCGCAATCGAAAGCAGTCCCGAAATAAGCATCATGGTAATAACCATTCTATAGCCATAGTTGATCCTTTCACCCAAATGCATGTTTTCCAATTTCTTTTTCATCGCACCTTTTTTTGAAGACGAAGACATAGTTTGTTATTTCCTCCTTTATTATGATACCTTTTGACCCTTTAATCATATTATTATTTATACTCAAGTCCGAATTCGTCAGACAAATTTAGTATAGTACTATTTTTCTAAGGGCACAATACTATATTCTTAATAATCTTTATGTGAATCTTTCTATTAAATATGTGGTTTTGCACAAAATGGTAGATTTTTTTCGCAATCCCTTAAAATACATATGATGATTTTTTCTTGTTTTATGTAATGATGTAAGCCTCGGCTGCCCGACCAGCACACACAGCTTCCCCGCGTGCGAATAGCGAAGCTGCTTAGATACTGTAGAAATTATGCCATGAAGCACAGAAACGCTCCTGCACGGACGCAGGGGCGAGGAGAACCGCGCCACGGACGGCGCGTTTCGACGGTTTCGTCAGGCATAGAAACCCTTGAAGCATAATTTCGTACAGTATCTTAGCAGTGCAGCGTAGCACGCGGGGAAGCTGTGTGTGCCGGTCGGGCAGCCGGGGCTTACAGTTATATATTCAAGAAAAATCAGCTCAGAAGTGAAAATGCAAATACCACGATGCCAAGTATTACAAGCACAATACCTGTGGCACGGTTTAAGGTTTTTGCGGACGCCTTGTTTGCAAAGACCGCTGCAATTCTCGCCCAAAGGAGTGTAAATGCAATACATAAAAGCAGCACAAACCAGTCCGGTTTTCCACCGATGGCAAAGTGCGAGGCAGCTCCTGTAAAGGCTGTAAATGCCATGATAAATACGCTCGTTCCGACTGCAGTCTTAAGCTCATAGCCAAGCACTGATGTGAGGATGAGGAGCATCATCATACCGCCTCCCGCACCTATGAAGCCACAGATAAATCCGATAAGCACACCGCAGATGATTGACTGGATTGCTCTCTTTTTAGCTGAAACTCCCTGCATGGCCTCCTTTGTTGTCATGACAGGACGGACTATAAACTTGATTCCGAGTAAAAATGTCATAAATACTGAAAAGCTGCCCATTGTTGCTGACGGCACGAGGCTTGATACATAGCTTCCAACAACCGTGAAGCATAAAACCGTGACCATCATTATGAGCCCGTTTTTTACATCAAGGTTCTTGTTCTTTCCATATGTATAGGCTGACACTGCGCTCGCAAGTACATCAGACGACAGGGCTATTCCCACTGCCATATAAGGGTCCATTCCCAAAAATGTAATGAGCATAGGGCTTATTACTGCTGCTGCGCTTAGTCCCGCAAAGCCGGTTCCAAGACCTGCGCCCATACCGGCAAAAAATGTTACTATTATAGTTATTAATGTGCTCATTTGTGTGATTTCCTCCTGATTATTTCATCCATATTATTCTCAAGCTGTTCCATAACCATCGTCAGCTGCTTTTTCTGCTCCTCATCTATCCCTGCAAACAGATTTGCTGTAAACTGCTGCTGTATACGCCTTCCTCTTTCAATGACAGTTTCGGCTTTTTTTGTACAGACAAGCTCCGTCTTCCTCCTATCATTTTCCACAGGTTTTCTCTCCAGATAGCCCTCATTCACAAGCTTGTCAACATTTACAGACACAAGATTTGCCTTGATTTTTCTTATTTCAACTATATCCCTTGCCGTCTTATATTCCGGATTGTTCGCCAGAAACATGAGTATATCAAAGGCTGTCTGCGGAAGCTTTAGCTCATGACACAGTGGTCTGCACTCATCGCTGTAGGTTCGCGAAATTTTCTCTGCAAACTCAAAGTTAAATTTCATATGTGATATTCCTTCTTTCCTTTTCCTATTTTGCTGCTTTGTTATACATTTTTGAATTATTCATTTTTGAACTAATTATATATCTCTCTGTCATTTTGTCAAGCGGTTATCGTAATTTATACCCTGCAATGCTATACTTTTTGAGGCATTTTTTCATTAACTATTATGATATGATTTAACAGTTATATAATACCTTGAAAGTATCCTGCAGTCATGGTATTATATGTAATTGGCGCTTTGTTGCACATTTTAAACACCGGCTAATCTACCGGTGATTTTAATTTTAATAACTAAAGCTTCGTACATATATAATGTAGAATTTTTAAATTAACAATCATTTACAATAGGAGGAATTATGAGTCAGGAAACAAATTCAGCCCCTGTAACAGAGAACAAGATGGGAACCATGCCTATCGGCAGACTTGTCTTTAACATGTCTTTGCCTATGATGATTTCCATGCTCGTACAGGCACTTTACAACATCGTGGACAGTATTTTCGTTGCAAAACTGTCTGAAAATGCACTCACAGCTGTTTCACTTGCCTTCCCTTTGCAGACACTCATCATCGCTGTCGCAACCGGTACCGGTGTAGGTGTAAACGCGCTGCTGTCAAAGTCCCTCGGCGCCCATAAATACGACGAGGCCAACAAAATCGGCATCAACGGTGCCGTACTATATGCATTCAGCTATGTAATATTTCTGATTCTTGGACTTACAATCGTAAAGCCTTTTTACATGAGTCAGATTGGAAATGCTGATGTCGAAATCATGGATATGGGTGTGAGCTACCTGAGTACTGTTATGATTTTTTCATTTGGTATTTTTGCGGAAATCTATTTTGAGAGGGTACTTACCTCGACAGGAAGAACTATTTTCAGCATGACCTCACAGCTTTGCGGTGCCATCACAAATATCATTCTGGATCCTATCATGATCTTTGGACTGCTTGGCTTCCCTAAGCTCGGTGCTACCGGTGCTGCTGTGGCAACCGTTGTGGGACAGTGCGTAGCCGCCGTTGTTGCTTTTGTCTGCAACCACAAATTCAATCATGAAATCAGCCTGAGCTTCAAGGGCTACAGCCCGGATTTCAAAATCATGGGAACCATTTATGCTATTGGTATTCCATCAATCATCATGCAGTCTATAGGCTCTTTAATGACATATGCCATGAACAGAATACTTATCGGCTTTTCATCGACTGCCGCTGCTGTTTTCGGTGTTTATTTCAAGCTGCAGAGCTTCTTCTTTATGCCTGTATTCGGACTGAACAACGGAATCACACCTATCATCGCATTCAACTATGGTGCGCAAAACAGAAAGCGTATGGTTAAAACAATAAAGGTCAGCCTGATAACAGCATTCTGTCTGCTCTTCGTTGGCTTTGCCTGCTTTGAGTTCATACCACAGGTGCTTTTAGGAATGTTCAGCGCCTCTGACGATATGCTCAAAATCGGTGTTCCTGCGCTCAGAATAATCGGTGTGCATTTCCTCATCGCATGGTTTTGTATTATCGTCGGCACAGTATTCCAGGCTTTGGGAAAGGCTGTCTTTTCTATGATTGTATCAATCATGCGTCAGCTAGTTGTTTTAATTCCGGCAGCATACATCCTTTCAAAGCTTGGTGGACTCCACGCTGTATGGTGGGCTTTCCCGATAGCCGAGGTGATATCCTTTACTGTTTCGACATTATTCTTAATCAGGATTAACAGAACTATCATCTCAAAGATTCCTGATGGAAGCGATGTGCTGTAAAAAATTTTACTTGAGCTATAAAATAATCAACAATAAAATCCGCTGCATTATATCATGTGCGTAATCATATGATATAGTGTAGCGGATTTATTATATTTATGTCATATTTTCACATATTTCTGATTTCTGCACCAGCTTGGTGCAGCTTACGAACCGACTTTATCTTGCGTATTATCTTGCGTATTTTCTTCCTCTATTATATGTATTTTATGTAAAAAGTTCAATCTGCAGATACAAACCTCTTTTAAAAAATGCGATTTTGTGGTAAAATAGCAAAAAAGAAAATGCGATTTTGTAGTAAATCGTTGAAATAAAAAATGCGATTTTGTAGTAAATCGTTGAAATAAAAATGCGATTTTGTAGTAAAACATCAAAATAAAAAATGCGATTTTGTAATTTTATTAGGAGAATGTCATGTTTAAGCGAAAAATATATGATAAATTATTGCAATGGAAAAAGGATTCCGATGGTAAAACAGCACTCTTAATCGAAGGAGCCCGTCGTATAGGCAAGTCAACCATCGTAGAGTCATTTGGACGAAATGAATACAAAAGTTATATAATCATTGATTTCTCAATCGTCTCAAAAAATATACGTGAACTGTTTGAGGATATTTCAGATCTGAATTATCTGTTTTTGCAGTTGCAGCTCCAATACAAAGTCGATCTCTATGAGAGAGAGTCTTTGATTATTTTTGACGAAGTACAATTATGCCCCCGCGCAAGACAGGCTATCAAATCACTTGTAAAAGATCACCGATATGATTATATAGAAACCGGTTCTCTGATTTCTATCAAAAAAAACGTACAGGATATACTTATTCCAAGCGAAGAGAGAAAGCTAAACATGTATCCTATGGATTATGAAGAATTTTTATGGGCTTTGAATGATGAAACAACTATCCCCCTAATCCATAAGCTATTCGATTCTCAAAAACCCTTCGGAGAAGAGATTAATCGTAAATTGATGCGTGATTTCCGTCTTTATATGCTTGTCGGGGGAATGCCGCAGGCAGTTGATGAATATATCAAAACCAATAACTTCCGTAAGGTTGATGACGTAAAGCGTGATATTCTGAATCTTTATGAAGATGATTTCAAAAAAATAGATGCTACTGGAAAAATATCTATGCTTTTTGATGCAATTCCTGCGCAGCTAAACAAAAATGCTTCGCGATATCAGGTATCAAGCGTACTGACAAACAATCGCGCCGATAATACACTGGAACTGATTGCAGAGTTAAAAGACTCAAAAACTGTTTTGGTATCATACCATGCAAATGACCCAAGTGCCGGTATGTCAACCAACAAAGACTTAACCCGGTTTAAACTATTTTTATGCGATACCGGGCTGTTTACTACATTGATGTTTAAAGACAAAGATTTCACAGAAAACATAATTTATGAAAAATTGTTAAATGACAAGCTAGGAACTAATCTAGGCTATCTTTACGAAAATGTAGTTGCACAGCTTTTAACGTGTAATGGCAACGAATTATTTTACTATACCTTTTTTAATGAAAGTTCGCGCCATAATTACGAAATAGATTTTCTTATTGCCAAAAAAAATAAAGTTTGCCCTATTGAAGTAAAATCCAGCGGCTATAAAACCCATAAGTCCCTGGATGAATTTTCAATAAAATTTTCAAACCGTATTCTTCAAAAATATCTCGTATATACAAAGGATTTCTCAAAAGACAAAGACATACTCTGTCTGCCTGCTTATATGATTTCGTTTTTGTAAGAAGAATACTTTTTAAATATGATTTTAATACACACACTTATATGGAGGACTAAGACATGAAATTTATATCGTGGAATGTAAATGGACTGCGCGCATGCGTCCAGAAAGGTTTCCTTGATTTTTTTAACAGTATAGATGCGGATTTCTTTTGTATTCAGGAGTCCAAGCTACAGGTGGGACAGATTGACCTTGACCTGCCGGGCTATCACCAGTACTGGAATTACGCTGAGAAAAAAGGCTATTCCGGCACAGCCATTTTTGCCAAAAACAAGGCATTATCAGTGTCTTACGGCATAGGCATTGATGAGCATGATAAGGAAGGACGTGTCATCACACTCGAATATGACAATTTCTATCTGGTAACCTGCTATACTCCAAACTCACAGAATGAGCTGAAAAGACTGCCGTACCGTATGCAGTGGGAGGATGATTTCCGTGAATATCTTAAGACTCTCGATGCCAAAAAGCCTGTCATACTGTGCGGTGATCTGAACGTCGCACACAATGAGATTGACCTGAAAAATCCAAAAACAAACCGCAAGAATGCAGGTTTTTCAGACGAGGAACGTGCTAAAATGACAGAGCTTTTAAGTTCCGGTTTTACCGATACCTTCAGATATTTTTATCCGGATGCCGAGGGTATATATTCTTGGTGGTCATACCGTTTTAAGGCTCGCGAAAAGAACGCCGGCTGGCGTATCGACTACTTTATCACATCAAAGCGCATCAATGATAAGCTGCAAAAGGCAGCAATCCATACCGATGTACTCGGTTCAGACCACTGCCCTGTTGAGGTTGATATTGAATTTTAAGGTTATGTACTACTTTTCAATATAGTTAAACCTCTGTGTTTTAAATAATATTCTTGAAGCAATAAAACTTATGATTGATATGCCAATATTTAACCATACTGATATTATGTAGAAACTATCCTCTACATAATGAAACTTATCATCAGTTTCTGTAAATACAATTGGAAGAATATTGGCATATTGATTCATCCCTGTTGCACCATCCACAATACCTATTATCCAGGTTATATCATGCCTTGCACTAACAACCTGAAATAATCCATATGCCTGAGCACCTACTATTCCAACAAAAAGTGATGCCATTATTATTGCTCCAAGTACAGAATTATTTATTTTCTTAATGACAAGCAAAAGCATTATCAGCAATGATAAAAATGAGAATATCGCAACCATTTTACTAAGTAAATATATCATTCCAACTTTTATTAAAGACTTCGCTGTATTATCCGGCAAAATGATCAAATAGCGCACCAGACTAACAACGAAAAATAGTAACATATATGTTCCAAACACAATTGCTTTCATCCATAAAAGTCTATATTTACTAATTGGAAGTAAATGCAGCATTCTATCTTTATTCAAATAAAAGAATGAAAACAAATCATAAATTGTCAGAAATACACGTTGGACTCTCTAATGGAAGCATTTCTTCCATTTTCATGTACCGTACTTCTGACAAGATTCAATTTTCTTGCTATATCAGCATCATTCATTTCCATAAAATACGACAAAAGAATAACATCCCGTTTTCTTTCCGTCAGTGCTTTCAATGCTTCTGCCAAAAGAGCATCTTTTGCCACCACATCATAACCACCTGCACGAAAATAGCTTTTTTCCAATGCATACTCATTGATTATAGAAAAATTCTCTATTTCCCGTTCCGATAATTCTGAAAACAAAACTTCATGTTTTCTAAGATATGCCAAATGTCTTTCATAATCCACCACTTCGCCTTTTAATGCTAATTTACATTTTCGATCAAATTTATGCCTGACTGTTTTCTCATCATAGAAAGAAGATTGCTCCATAGAGTTCACCTCCTTCCCGACCACAAAATATGAGTAAAGGTCTTTTTCCCTTTCACCCTTATCCAGATTGAGAACTTCCCATTGTTCGGGTTTAAAAGAAAAACTCTATAAAAAGTTTTCGTAATATATAAAAACGTCCTTACGTATTGAAATCCATTGGACGTTTTCATATAAATAATCTAATATTCAAAAATAATCTTCTCCCTTCATTCCATATAATAAAAAAATGCGGAAATAATTATTCATCATCTCCGCTTAATCTTGCTCTTTTCAATTTTATATTTCAAAATACCAACATACTGAGAGATTAAAATTATAAAGAAAGTCAACGCAACAAGGGAAAGCATGTCTGATATTCCTGCAAGTGTACAACAACCAGCAAATGCAATAACAGCAATTAAGACTTTCATGGTTACTTTTTTGCAGTGTTCTTTTTCAGCATCATCAAGTTCTCGATTAATGCACTCTACCGGTGCAGCTTTCAATATCAGTATCGCACTTACTAATATAAGAAGCCACGCTGTACCTACCGTAAACTTATATTTACTGTTAAAATACATTGCTATTATCTGTACAGTGACTGAACATATAAAACATGCTCCAAAACTGTTAAGATGCACGCCACCGGCATAAGTCCGTAGCAACATAAAAATCCCAGTAAATATTGCGAATTCCAGAATCATATGCATATATATTGCTATACTCAAACAACTTACAAAACAGCATAGCATCTCAAGTCCAATCTGAAAGCCATATTGATATATGTCATATGATTCCGAAGAAACTGCACCGGTCTTAATAACATATTCTGTTAATTTTTCTGACAGCCGTCTCATTTCAAATCTTTTTAAGTTTTTTCAAGTCCTTCGGGACTTTCGGCTGGTGAAAGATATAGCAACATGCACTATCCACTGACACTTTTCCAAGTTTTAAAGATACATTTGCCAGTGCTTTCGCTGACTGAGCTTTTACATTTTTCATATTCATAGTAAAACTCTCCTTTCGTTTTATTTTAAAACAATACTACAAAAATACATTCCATTTCTTTTTCTGTAAAAAAAACGAGTATTCATGTAACTTTTTCCTATGGCACTACTACAAACACCAATATTTCTTAACAAAAAAGGTTGCAATGAATTCATTGATCATTACAACCTTTTTGAGAACCATACTTTTTTAAGTACCATACCCACAATAATATTTCTTCTATTTTTTTTTTGATATTCTTGTAAATTCTCAACATTCTCCAAATAATCATACACTCCTGCCTTCAATACCGAAAAAATATCCTGCTTTGTCCCATTTTCAATCAAAGCAAGAATTGGAATTGTATTTCCCAACATTCCTTTTACTCTGACGATAAATTCAAATGTTCCTTTTTCAACCATTTTTTTATTAAAATACATAATAATAACATCTGGAGTAAAATGCTTATCATCATCCGACCAATCACAGGTGCACCACTTCAGTTTATACTTTCCTTTTGTTATTTTATTTGTAGTTTTAAATATTTCTCTATGATCACTAAACAATAATATCTTTTTCATCCTCCCCTACCATGACGTTCAAATCGTAAAATTATTTTTACATTTTATCATGTTATTTCAAACATTATTTACATTGTAATAATTCCGGCTATTCATGTAATTATTCCTTTTCTCCGTACAACACAACTCTCACCAGAAATCTTTCTGGTATAGAATCATCAACTGTAACTGTTCCATTATACTTCGCTGCAGCTCGGTAAACTGACGGCAAACCAACGCCATGATTTCCAGCATCAGATTTCGTAGATTTCAGTCTCTCATCCTTCATTTTTATTAATCGCCCCTGGTAACTATTCATTAAAAATATCAGCAGATTGCCTTTATCATATTTCATTTGGATTTTTATGTACTTCTTCTTTTTTACCCTTTCAGCCGCTTCTACAGCATTTTCTAATAAATTCCCAAGTATCAGACATATATCCGCACCTTTAAACTCCATCTTCATAGGAATCTTTATATCCAAGGAAAAATCTATCCCTTTCTTTTGTGCTGTTACATACCAATATCCAAGTAGTGAATCAATTACAATGTTACCACTATTGGCAACCTCAGATATTGATAAGCCACTTTCATCCATTATGTCCTGGATAAATTCTATGATTTTCTCATCTTCTCCTTTCTCTGCGTAAGCAAGAATAGATACTAGATTATTTTTCATATTATGCTTCATATCTCTTAATTGCAACATGGAAAGTTCTCTTTCTTGTTGATGACGTTCACATAATTCCAACTGTTGTTCATAAACAGAAGTCATTCGCCTTAACTGTAAATCATCCGTAAACTTCACATAAATATAAAAGATCAATATATTTAAGCACAACAAAATAATCGCAGCAATTGCAGAATGAAAATATGCACGATCATTATTTATTTTGTAGCTAAATAAGAAAACCTCATTCATAACATAAATACTTCCAATTGGAATTAAAATTAACATAATACTGTATTTAACAGAAAATTCTGTAATTCCACCTACCGAAAATATTTTTCTTAGTGCAAATATAATCAGTAAAAATATTATTTTTGATATGACTGATCCTAGGCTTCCGTACATCTGAGAATATCTAAATTGATTACAATAGATTGAGAGTATATAACCACTTACCGTTTCTATCATCATCCAAATTGCATTAAAAGTCAGAACAAAAATACATTTATTCAAATTCTTTCCTTCATAAACACACATAGCAGAAATAAATGTTATTACAATTGTAACGCTTATATTTATATAAACTGGTAATATACTAGCATTCAAAATCATTAACTGCCAGACTGCAAAAATGGTGTAGCCAATTACAATTGTTACCTTTTTCTTTCTTCTTTTAAAAAATATAGAAAAATAGTAAGAAAACAGAAATATCGCAAATATTACAAGCAATATCTCTGTCACATTCATCAACATTTTATTCACCAACATAAAACGTATCCCCCATCGAACAGTACTGTTTATTCTTCTATCTTCACTAATTGAAATCTTCTTTTCATTATGGAAATCATATGAATTATTACCAAAGTTTCTATCTGCAAAGTAGTCCACGCTAACTGTTATCTAGACTCCTTTTTTTCCATATTTTTAAATAGAAAAAAGGAATCTAGATACACTAAAAAATAATATACGAAGTATATCAACCTTACCATAATCTATTTATACATCAATATAAAAAGTGTCCTCCATTTTACAGTACTGTCCACTGATAATCTTCCGCCTGTCTTCGCTAATAGGTATTCTTTTTCCATTATTCAACACTACAAAATCATATCCTATTTCTTCTACATGTTTATAACTTACCAAAAAAGACTGATGCACCCGCAAAAATGCCACTTTACTCCGTTCCAAACTTTTTTCAATATCATTAAGCTTTCCATAAAGTTCAAAATTTTCTTTTTCTGTAATTATCTTTACCTTTCTTCGATTACTCTCGAAATAAAGGATTTCCCCAATTGTGATTTTATGATTGATCCGTTGGTAACTATATCGAAAATAACTGTCAGTACTGCTTATTTCTTCATAGGCTGCTTGCAAACACCGTTCCATCATCTCTCTACTGACAGGCTTCACCAAAAAACGAAAAGGTCTGATTTCAAACGACTCCATCATATAATTTTCATGGCTTGTAACATAAACAATCAAAACACTTTTATCAATCTTCCGAATTCTCCGTGCTACTGTAATGCCGTCTTCCTGTCCCATCTCTATATCCAGAAAGATAATATCAAAAGAATTACCCATTTCTACAGAATCAACCAAATGTTCTCCTTTCCAAAAAACATCCGTATCTACTGGCATAAAATTTCTTTTTGCTATGTTTTGCAACATAGTTTCTATTTTCCCTGTTGTAGAAACAACATCATCACAGATTGCTATATTTATCATTTTCCATGTCCTTTTTCTTTTTCTCTTCATTTTTTCTAACAATCTGCAAAAGCGACCAAACCAATTCTTGATCATATTGATCTAATGTCTTGTAGACTTCAATCATATCATAATACTCATCCAATGTTTCATTGAGTTTAATCTGTCCTGTTAAATCCCTTTTTACATCTGACATCCCTAACAGATAGTCTGTTGTCACATTAAAATACTCTGCCAGCCTTTTGAGAATATCAACTTTAATCACTGTCACATCTTTCTCATATTTACTAAGCATCTGCTGAGTAATTCCCAATTCTGCAGCTAATATTTCTTGTATGATTCCTCTTTTTTCCCGAAGATTTTTTATACGACTTTCCATAATCCCATACTCCTTATTTTTATTCTAATATCAATGTTACCCTTTTCTTGTTTTCATGATACAAATAATAGAAGTATTCATTTACATTGATTAGTGATATTGTCTTAGCCTCTAGCTTGTTTTTTCCTGATATAAAGCACGTTTCCGGATCTTGAGTTTAAAAAATTATTAAAATGTTTGCCAACTGTACAATATCATTATTTACTAACTCCCCTAGTATGGTATCCATCTAGTAATAATAGTTTACAGTTACTTGTTTTTTGCTATACTCAATTCAAAAAACAGTTCTGGAGGATACGCGATGCCACGTTATCATGTTACACTCACCGATACAGAAATATAGGAACTCAAATCTTACTAAAGCTGGATCAAAAACCCGAAAATAGTTCCTAGACGTATGACCGTATCAAAGAAGCATATGGTGCTTCCATAGTACAATAGCTGGAATTGCCCAGCATTTTGTAGCAGAAGGTATGAAAGCTGCCCTTGGAAGAAAAGAGCAAAAAAAACGACACCGAAAAGTTACAGGTGATGTAGAAGCAAGGATTTGTGCAATTGTCTGTTCGACACCTCCGGAAGGTGCTTCCCGTTGGACCATGCAGGCTATCGCAGAGGAGCTGATACGGCTGGAAGTTGTTGATTACATCACCGAAAGTACAGTCTGTAACGTTATGAAAAAAACGAAATTAAACCGTGGCTTGTACAAGGCATTTTCAGCAGAAGAAGCAAATCGGTTAACCAAACGTTTTGAACGGCATTACACGCCAAAACATGGAAGCTGGCTGGATATGGCAGAAATTGAAATAGGGGTTATGAGCCGCCAGGCACTTGCAAAACCATTTCCAGATCTCGAAAGTTTTGCAAAACAGGTTCGTAACTGGACAATTAAGCGGAATGCGAGACGTGTAAAAATAAATTAGCAGTTCACAACAGCTAATGCCAGAATTAAGCTGGCAAAGCTATATCCAACGATACTTTAAAAACCAGATGGATGCAATACTAGGCTCACTTTTTCACTGGCTCACTCGTAAATGGGTCTATATATTCTTTCTATCTTCTTTGCATTTTTTCTACTGCATTTACATAATATCCACCACACTATACTCAAAATATCCATTTCCATATTTATATTCTAAATTTGCATATCTCGCAAAAATTATATATGTACTTTTGAATTTTAAATATATTATAAGTTCTAATACCCTTATCCTATATGTTATTCACAATTCCATGTTGTATATGATAGACTGTCAATACTAATTTGAGCGGTCTCCCTTGTCGCATCACTAACAGACGGTTTATTTCTTTTCTAAGGCTACATTTTGGGAAGCAACAAAAAATGCGGGTTTAGAAAGCATAACCTTACCATAACAATAAAAATAGTAAGATAAACAAGAACATTTTCTAGATTATCTTACTATTTTTATTAATTAATCATATAACCATGCAAACTGAATAGACTCCAAATAAATACTTGAGTAAATTATATCTGAAAGTTCATGTTTGGAAACATTTCTATTTTCTTCTCCTATATATCTCCCCACTTTCTTACTATGTAAAAATGTCATGATTATTCGATATTATTACATCAAGGAAAAAACAACATATTATAAATGTATTATTATAGTGTAAGCATTAAAATTTTCGAAATTATATTAAAGAGTTAGATTTTGTATAAGTGTATATTTTATCAATAAATTGCAAGATATTTCACCAATGCAATATCTATAATCGTTATATTATTGAATATTTCGGCTTGGATGTCCATGCTGTCCGGTGATTAGGAAACCGATTGGCAAGTATATAGAATACAAGTTACCAATGTAAAGTCGGCTAATGTCCCGCAAAGCAGCTCTGGGCTTGACATAGGCTCTATTTCTTATTATAGGTAATTGAGCCAATCAAAGTTGATTTCCGCTACGCTAGAATCAAGGTTTCTTGACGCAAGAATATTCATATTATGGATGGAGATGATAAACTTTATGTTACATTTAGCTATTTGTGATAAATCATTAAATGATACTGAACAAATGGAAAAATACTTGGAGAATATAAAATTCTTTAATTTTGATTATGAAGTTTTTGAAAACGCAAAAGAATTATATAAATATCAAACACAACACCATGAAAACTTTGACATATATATATTAAGCATAGAATTGGAAGACATGTTAGGCTTGGAAGTGGCCAGAAAATTACGTGAAGATTCTCAAGAAGCTTTGATTATTTTTGTATCAAATGATGCAAAATGCGTTTTTGATGTTTTCGACGTTTTTACATTTGCTTTTTTGCTAAAACCTTTAACTTACAATAAATTTAGCACAACATTATATAACGCATTTAATTATTTATACAGAACTAAAAGGCTATTTTTATTCAGTTATCGCAAATGTAACTATAGTATATTATGTCAATCTATTCTATATATTGAAAAGTTAGGAAGAAAAGCCTTTATCCATACAAATGATGCAAGAGTTTATCAATGTAATATCACATTAGAAAAAATTTGGGAACAGTTAAATCCGTCGAAATTTGCAGCTATTCATATATCTTGCATTGTAAACCTGACAGAAATTGCCAGCATTAAATGTGATCAATTAAAATTGAAAAATAATGAAGTATTGTATGTTGCAAAAAAATATCGCCAAGAAATCAAATCACGTCATCTACAAAATTTAAAGATGAAAAAATTGTAAAAATTTATATGCAACTACAAAATGTTAATACTTCTAGGTATTTGGAAATAGAAAACGATATATTAAAAAGGGGGATAAAAATGTCAAATAATAATATTCAGGATATTATTGATAGTGTATTACCACAAATTTCATTTAAAAGTAACAAAGTTCTCATAAGCGAAATTGGCGATGGCAATTTAAATTATATCTATAGGATAAAAGAAATAGGGACCCAAAAATCCATTATAATAAAAGTTGCACAATATGAAAGTAGAATATCTAAAGATATACTATTGGATATTTCCAGAAGTTATTTTGAATATTCCTATTATAGTTTAGAAACAGTAAAAAAATCAAATTTTTCGCCGCAGATTTTATATGCAAATCCTCAAGCTGGAATAATCGTTATGGAAGATTTAGTAGATTATTGTAGTTTGAGAGAAGCTCTTATTTCTATGAAAAAATACCAATGTATTTCTGATAATATATCAATGTATTTACGTTGCGTATTAATTGAAAATGCAACATTTAACCCAAACGATAAACTAGAAAAACTCAGATATAAGTTTCGAGGAAATAGGTTGTCAGAATTAACAAAGCAACTTATTTTTATCGAACCGTACAATAATATAAAAAAGAGAAATAAAGTTCCTGCTGAATTAGAAAGTTGGGTAAAAGAACACATATATCATAATGATAGATTAAACGCTAAAGTAGAAAGTTTACGGGAAGCTTTTGAAAATGAGGAACAATCTATTATTCATGGAGATTTACACACGGGTTCATTTATGGTAAATAATGACCAAGTAAAAGTAATCGACCCAGAATTTGCCTGTTGGGGGCCAATAGGGTTTGATCTTGGATGTCTTTTGGCAAATTTAATAATTGATTATTTATTTCATTTGACAAATAATGAAGAATACTGTTTGTTTATTATTAAAATAATTTACAATATATTATCAACCTTCGAAAATGATTTATCAGTAAAAATACCAAAAAATTATAAAACTATAATGATTGATAGTGCTGCATATGCCGGAACTGAAATTATACGAAGAACTATTGGCATTGCATTAGCAAAAGAGGTGTCAATTATGGATGAAAAAGGTAATAACATTGCATTTAGAAAGAATTTACTCATTATAGGTATTGACCTTATAACAAACAGTGAAAAATATGGAAGTTGCGAGAATTTTATTAAGCGAATTAAAAAATTACATGTAAATTGATTTGTTAAGAATATATTGTTCAAAAAACGAGCCGGTGAAAAAATTTCTGTAAAATAAACATCATAAGGTCTTCTATGATAAAATCATAGGAGGCCTTTTATTATGGCAAGACAAAAGAAACCTGTACATCGAGTACAAATGACAGATTCTCTACATCGATGCGATTATCTACTCTGTAAGGGACAACGGCGTGATCCGAAAGCTTGCAGCTTACGTAATTCTGGGAATTAACACAGAAGGAAAGAAGGAAGTTCTGACTATTAGTGTGGGGGATAATGAAAGTGCAAAATACCGGCTTTCTGTTGTGAACGAGCTGAAAAACCGGGGATGTAAAAGATGTACTGGTCATCTGCGCAGATGGCTTAACCAGCATCAAAGAAGCTATTGCTGCCGCTTTCCCTAAAACCGAATATCAGTGCTGTATCGTGCACTAGGTAAGAAACACCTTAAAATATGTCCCTGATAAGGACCGGAAAACATTTGACACGGACCTGAAGACCATTTATCAGACGTCTGACAAAAAAGCCCTGGCAGCCTTAGACCGTGTAACAGAAAAATGGGCACCGAAATATCCGAATTCCATTAAACGCTGGAAAGATAACTGGGATGCGATCTCCCCAATCTTCAAATTTTCAACTACTGTCAGGAAAGTCATTTATACGACCAATGCGATCGAATCGCTGAATTCGACCTACCGTAAGTTGAACCGTCAGAGAAGCGTATTTCCAAGTGACACTGCACTTCTGAAAGCACTATATTTGGCCACATTTGAGGCAACAAAAATGGACGACTACCATTCGGAACTGGGCACAGGTCTACGGGGAACTGAGTATTATGTGCGAGGGCCGATTACCAGAAAAAGCCGTTTTGAGAGATGTTAAGACAGGCGGAAAATCCGCCTGCTCTTGACATGCAGATTTACAACTGTTATATATAAAGCAAGGGCGAAAAGCTCTATGAAAGAACTTTTCACCCTTCATTATCATAGAAGAACCTTCTAAACATTATTTCACAAAAAATTTTCATACTCTAAGGTGTCTTTCTTTTATGAAAAATCACGAACTTGCTCATTTACAGTTTCTTATATTTTTACTCAAACACATCCATATATTGAGTAGTACAACACTTATAACTATAACTATAGCTGAAATATATGGCAACCATACAACCTCAAATAATTTACTGATAATCATTAATCCTACAGACATTGAACATACCAAATAGCATATGCCCACTCCTTTGAAAAGCACTTTCTTGTTATAGCTATTCTGTTCTTTTTCTGAAAGTGAATTGTATATCGGTATAAAACATCCGCCTCTTCCATTAAATAATAAACATCCTATAAGTAGAAAAAAAGCCATTATAAGTAGCTCAACTATAACATCTTTCATCATAATCACCTCCCACTTTGTAAGAAATAAAAGTTTACAATTCAAAACAATACTTTTCTAATAGCACTTTTCTTAACTTCTTCCTCCAAGAACAAATATAGCTTTCAATTTTATCCAGTGTAAAACTCATTTTTATTTCAATATACCATCTTTTTATCGATAATTCAAGCATTTTTGTAAATATTAAATTTGTCAAATCGGAGACTCATACTTCATATATAACATCAAAATATTGCCTCTCTTGACTATTATGTGAAACTACAACAATAATTTTATCTTTTTCTTTTTTTAAATACTGATAATATTCATCTCGAGACTCTTGATCCAAATGTGCTGTTGGTTCATCAAAAAAATATACATCCGCATCTTTTAATATGGTCTTTACCAATTCCACTTTTTGTTTTTCACCACCAGACAGCATATTGATATTTTGAGTCTCCTTTTCTAACACCTCGTGTATATCCATAGCTATGTTGTACATATCTTTCATAATTAATCTATCAATTATTTCACGAGTAGAATACTCTGTATTATTTGATAGGTTTATATACTCAACTACAGATACAGAAGGAAACTTCTGTTCTTGATTCATTACAGAAAAACAGTTTAAACGTAATTGCTCATAATTAATTTTTTTTATATTGATATTATCAATGAATATGTCTCCAGAAAGACTTTTATACTGTCTTATTAAAATATTAATAAATGTTGTTTTTCCTGCACCATTTGATCCACAAATAAGATATCTTTTACCTTTTTGAAAATCAGCTGAAATTTTATTTAATCCATTTCCATTTTCAAAAATATAAGAAATATCCTTTGCTTCAATAAAATTAACTGTTTCCTTTTTTAATAAACCATCTTCTCTCAGTTCTAATTGATATAATTCTTTTATTCTATTGTATGAAGTTTTTGTGTTTTGATATGTTTGCCCAAAGATCAATATCAGATTTGTATTACTGAGAGCTATCCCCATATATGTAAATATTATAGTAAATTGCCCAACTGTTATCCTAGCATTTGCTAAATCAGTTCCTGCAAAATAAATCACTAAACTAAATCCTACTAAATATATAACACTTTGAACAAGAACATACAAATTGCTATTTTTCTGTAATAAAATCCCCTTTTTATAAAATACATCATAATATTTCTCTAATCTTTTTAAGAATGCTCTATATATAACATGAATTTGTACATAATCTATAAATGCTATTTGCTCATTAATAGACTGTAAATATCTAGATTTTGCATTTCTGTAATTTAGCATCTTTAAATATAAACCATTTTTAAATAATAAATACAGTAAAATATACAATCCACAAATACAAGCTAAGATTATCCCATACTTTAACTCTATCAGCACGACTAAATTGAACACCAATAATAAAATAATTATATTCATACAAATACTGGGAAGCGATGAAATCACAAAATTAGTTACCAACATTGTATCCGAATCAAGTCGTTCTGCTAAATAGACGCTATCATATTTTTTCACACTTAAAATTTTCACCCCGTGTAAGCGGTTTACAATCAATTTTACTAATGAATTAGAAATCTTCATATTATATTTCATGACTATATATTGAAATATATATGTAACTAATGCCTTAACTGATTGTACAATAATAAAGATAATAATAAAATTAACTACCATATGTTTTGTTGCACCCTGAGATAAAACATCTAAAATTTGAGACATCAAATATGTATTAGCAAGTCCTATACTTGATATAATAGTACTAAATAATAATATCAAGGTAAATCCCTTTAAATTACATCTTATTATACTTGCACAAAAAGAAGATAAATTATTTTTTATATCAGATATATTTTCCATATTTTTCACCACTATTAATTAATAATTATTGTTTTTCTATACGCTCAGCAATCCTTTATTAATAAAAATCAAAGACGCCTTCCCTATATATAAAATAATGAAAAGACGCCTTTGCTTAATGTCTGAAATCAATTTTCTTTAGCCAGAAGCCCAATCATTGTTCCATGTGGCAGTTAAATACACAATAGCTCCACCAAACACGGCAACCACTAAATATACAGCTCCTACAACCATTACAGGTCCTATTGCAGCCGAATATGTAGACGGTCCATCGCCTGATAAGTTTTCTACTTTGATCTCAGGTCTTTCGTAATTTTCCATATGTAGCCTCCTTTCTAATATTTTTATTTAAAAATTATAATATTTCAATAATTTTTAAATCAAAAATGTTTTATTTTTATTGTTCAGAGGAATAAACATAAACATCTTTTTGTTGATACTCCTTTTTCAGTATTCCGATTGCTTTAAATGAAGAATCTAATACCACTTTATTAAATGCTTTATATATCAAAACAACTTTCTCTACATCTTCTACTAATGTTTTAGCTTCAAGAGTTTCTCGATATAATTTTTTCATGAAATTTATTAAAATATTTGTCCATCTCTCCGGTAACTTATCTTCATCCTCTATGTATATAATCTCAAATATTTTATATTTAATATTAGGTTGAATTATTATCTTCGCAACATTTCCATTGTTATCTTCCATAGAAAATCCACTAATAATTCCACTACTCCAAACTAATTTAAGAATATTCTCATTATTTAATAAGCCTAATCCTTCCTCTGCAATAACCAATGAATCTTTTAAACTATCTATATTAGAAACAAGATCTAATAGCTCTTCATACTGCAAATATTTAATTTTAAGTTTGTCAGAAATGTAGACAAACCTGTCAAGCAAATAATTTTCTCCTGTCATTTTAATAACCTTTAATCTCCAAAATAGATGTAATGTTTTATCAACGTCTTTATAAATTATGTCTTCATCTATATCGTACTTTGTGTTTATCAGATGACAAATATCTTGCACACTATTGTCTCCGTCACAGTACTCCAGAATATTAAAAGCAGCTTTATTAATCATTATCCTACCTAAAACACTAAAAAATGTTGAAACAAAAGAAAAACTATTATCTCCTTCTACTTTAATATTACGCATATTCTCATCCATTTTGATTGGTCTTGAATTTCTCATTATTTCTGATGTACTTCTATTCATATTTCTCTCCATTCCGTAACTTTCATCATCCCATATTTTTAACATTACTGTATCATATATGCATATGATACAATATCTCTACAACTATTATTGAATCTTCTAATACACAATTCCAGTTCAAAGCCTAACTCTTCAATATTACATTTATTTAAGTCCCGCTTCACTATAACTAATTTTAACTTCGTTAGTTGATGATTTTCTTTATAGATTTCAGCTATAGCATAATTTAATAATGTTTTTTTATTCCACGGAAAAATTAGAAGATTGCAATAGCTCAAGTCTTCGCACTGTTTCTTTTCAATTAAAATCATATCCTTAATCTCATCGTTTTGAATATCTGCAAATGCAACCAATTCATGATCAAAAAAACGTTTTCTTAACCAACGTGAACTATATTCGTTAGAATTAAAATCCACACTATATATATAATTACAATTTTCACTAACACATTTTTCTTTTATAAACATTGAAATATCAATAACTTTATCACTTAAAATTTCACAATACATTTTGACCTCCATAGCTCTTAATTAGCTCTGCATAACATTTATTCATTTGTTCCATATTTTCTTCACTAAATACATCAAATTTTATGTAATTCATTCCTACTTCTGCCGGGAAATCTTTTCCTAGTATTATTTCATTAGCAGAACCTATATTTTTTCTAAAAGTTCTTATTAATTGATGATTCCATAATTCTCCATAGTTTTTCTTTAAATATTCTGAAATACTATGTTTTTTTAAATCCCCAATTATAATTGGAATATATGGACTTAACAAAAGTTCACCTTTTTCATTAACCTGGATAAAATCTAGTTGTTCCATAAATAAATGTTCTAATGAATCACACCATTCAATAAAAATTCCGTCTTTTTGAATATTTTTATATCGGTTAACCAATAAATAATTAGCGGCTTGTATATACTCATTTTTACTTAAACTATACGCATCTAACCCTTCTTTAGCTCTTCCCATCTTCATTAAAGGTTGTACACGTAAGATATCAATGCCCAAACGTTTACATAATTCAATTATCTTTGGCAATTCTTCGTAATTTCTTTTATTAAGACAACATACTGCTGAAATTTTAATATCTGATTTAGCTTTTCTTCTAAGAATATTAAGTTGCATAATTGTATGTAATAAATTTTCAAATAGACCTTTTTTATTACGTAACCAATCATGTGAATTCTCTGTAGCTCCATCTATACTAAATTGAATATTATTTAATCCGTAATAAATTAATTTTTCACCAATAGATTCCGTTAACAGTTCTCCATTTGTTACCATTCCAATATTCATTTCGCTATTTATTTTTTTTTGATGATCAATAAATCGAAAAATTATTTCTTTTTTTAATAAAGGTTCCCCTCCACAAATACAAAAATTATCAGGTCTAGTAGAAGCTAAATCATTCATTATGCGAAATAATTCATCTGATGTTAACTCATCATTGTTCATTTCTCCACTGTGATTATAGCAATGTCTGCATTTTAGTGTACATTTTCTTGTTATATCTATATTTATATCATTACCTCTCATTTTTCCTCTCTTCACTTATCAATTTCAAATAAAACTTGTCCATTTCTTGACTCCATTCAGGTTCCAAAATATCAAATAAAATTTTTCCATATCCCAATTCCGGTATTCCTTCTATGCCACCTAAATTCATTTTTTCAGGTGAAACCATCTTATTTCTTAAATACGCAAATAATCTATGATTCCAAACTTCCTCCCAATTTTTGTTTACATATTCACTAAATTTGTGTTTTTTAATATTTCCAATAGCAATTGGTATATAAGCAGAAATTAATATATCTCCATTTGCACTAATTTGTGTAAATTTCCCGTGATCTATATCATCATTTAACAAATGATCAATTGGATCTCCCCATATCAAATCCATTTTTTTACCCATAGACTGGTTTTCACTATTTTTTTTACTTATTTTTTGAGCCACTATTTGGTATTCCTTGTAGTTCAATTTGTATGTATTTAAATTATCCATTGCACGCCCTAATAGCATTAAGGGTTGTGCTCTAAACGAGTCAACATTGAGAGTTTCACACAAATATAAAACTTCTTCTAACTGCTCAAAATTTTTTTTATGCGGAATAAATGATACGGATATTTTTCTATTTATACCCAATTCCTGTCTTGTATCATCCAGATATTTTATTGCATTTATTGCATTTTTATATGCTCCTTTTTTGTTTCGTAACCAGTCCACCACTTCTTCTGTGCTACCGTCTAAACTAACTTGTATACTAGATATTCCTGACTGCCAAAGCTTTTTTGCAATTTCTTTAGTCATTAACTCTCCATTTGTTACCATATTCACATCAACACAAGTGTTCTTTGAATAATTTGCAATCTTATAAATACTTTCCTTTCTTAAAAGTGGTTCTCCTCCACACATACATATAGAAACTGGCCTACAATCAATTACATCATATGCCATTCTCTCTAATTCCTCATCACTCATTTCATCCATTCTCTGGTTTTTTAAACCTCCACTAGAATTAAAACAATGTAGACATCTTAATGTGCACTTATTTGTTACATCAATTCCGGCCGCAAAAAAATTTGTCATGTTATTCCTCCTCATATAATATAGTAGTATTTATAGATCATCTCCAAGTTCTGTATGCTATACTCTTAGAGATGAAGTGCATTTCTGCAATTCACTCATTTTTTTCTTTTTTATTAATTGATTCTTATTTCATTCAAATAACTAATTATTTTATCTTTCTTGTATAAATCAGTAAATTCCTCTTTAATTTCTTTTATTTTTTTTATATACCGATCTGTTGATAATATCTTATATATTGCATTTTTCACTTCACATGTATTACCATGTGACAATTTTCTATCCTTAATCATAATCCCTATATTATTTCTTTCGATAGCTAATCCCACTTGATAATCATGATAATTTGACGGATATACAATCATCGGTGTTTCACATAAGATAGCTTCTCGTACTCCAGACAATCCCCCATGTGATATAAATATTTCATGATTTGCTAACATTTTCCATTGATCCACAAAATTATAAAAATGTATATTTCTTACATGTTCATACTCTGCGCTTAATCTTTCCATTACCTTCTTATCATTACCAACAGTTATATCTATATTTATGTCCATACTTTTTATTTCACTTAAAATATTTCTTAATATTTTTTGGGAATAATAGTCTATAGATGTTCCCCTGGTCACATAAGCACCCGACTTCTCTTTTAAATCTAGCTGAGACAAAATATTACTATCGTATCCACAAAATTCAACATTTTTCATATGATTTGAATATGATTCATACAAGTTTCTAGTACTGTATACAAATAGTTTGTCTGGTAATATTTTTCTTTCATTAAAATTCATTAATGTCTTAAATTTTCTATAGACATACATTTGCACTTTGTCATAGTATTCTAAAAATTCATTCCAATTATTTATTTCTAAAAGTTCATTTTTCTTTATTTTCCCCTGTTCCTCATCCAATCTAATTTCTTCAAGAACCACCTCATTATAAAATTTTTCATAAAAACAATTTGCTTCTTCAATATCTGTCGCTACTTCTATTGCAATACTATGTATATTAAATTTTTTTGCTAACAGACCGCCCCATTTTGCCAATGAATCATATATTATTACTTGAGGATTATATTTTTTCACATACTTCATCATATATTCATACATATATTCATATAAATATTTTGAAGAAATAGCACTCCATTCTATATTATTGCTTGTATAATTTAAGTGATAATAAGAAATATGTTCATTTTCAAGTAAATTACTACTTTTTGTATTAAAATTAGCAATTACATTTTCTGGATAGCAAATAACACTCACATTATCATTCTTAATGTACTTTGCAAAAAAATCATTTACAAAGCAATATGTATTATATCCCTCTTTTCCAACTTTATTTATTACATCAAGCACAGGAAATACATGCCCATATAACGGAATCGTTAAAAAGAAAATAGTGTTATTTTTCATTTCTTTCACCTTCTAAAAACTCATTTATTCGCAAGTAATCGTTCATACTATTCACATTACAATAATAATTTCCAACAACAAAAGATTGTATTTTCCCCGTAGCACAAATTAAATTTAATAAGTCAACTAATTCTTTTTCATGTCGCTCTTTATTTTCTTTAACTTTCTTAATAGCACCTAACACTGTATTTTTAAATATAATATTACCGGTTCCACTGCAATTATTATAAACGATCTGAGGTTTTTCTATAAAATTATACAGAAAACCATCTGGAGACTTTATAAATGTATAATTTTTTTTTACATATTCCAAATACTTCTCATAGTATAATCCAACCATACATTCGTTAGTACTTGTTTTAAATTTTTCAATCGCCTCTGCATAATTATTTTGATATACAAATTCATCTGCTAACACCAAGATAAAATCATCATTGCCAATCTCTTCCACTACACTTTCTATTGCACCGACAACTCCTTTTACAGATTGTTTTTGTTTACAAAACAAAATCGGCGTATCATTAACTTTTGTTCCAATAGTATCTATAATCTTTTCATGATTCTCTCCAATAATAACTATACATTCCGTTATTTCTTTTATATTTGTAAGGTTTTCCAAAGTGTATAGCAATAAAGCTTTACCATTAATTGGTACAAGACATTTATGCATATAAGTAGAAGCCTTATTAAATCTTTTTCCTTCTCCAGCTGCTGGTATTACTGCTTTCATTTTTCTTCCTCTATAAAATCCTACCCTATTTCTTATTTACATATTTATTTTAACAGACAAAATTTATATAAATAAATAACTGTAACAATCTGTACTTTTACTGTAACAAATTAAGAGCAAGTTTCGCAACGTAGCACTATAACCCTTTCCGGGCTATTGACCACTTGCAACTTGATGGGGATTTCGTTTCCCCATACCATCGACCACAATCACAGATAT